>ERZ1504966.644-NODE-644-length-10486-cov-3.324418_pt1 | contig 10486 bp, 5 predicted proteins | sample MGYA00574584_ERZ1504966 | MGnify/ENA primary metagenome ERZ1504966 (study PRJEB39906, sample SAMEA3182065) | gut metagenome | biome: human; feature: gut; material: Stool; isolation source: human stools | place: Canada | collected 2013-01-28 ... | reverse complement strand
GGGTATTGTTGCATGAACTGACACATGCTTATCAGCTGGAACCGCAAGGAATCGGTTCTTATGGAACCAATCGTGTGTTCTGGGCATTTATCGAGGGAATGGCAGATGCTGTGCGGGTTGCCAATGGAGGATTTGACGGACCGAATGCCCGTCCAAAAGGTGGGAACTATATGGACGGTTATCGTACAGCCGGTTATTTCTTTGTCTGGTTGCGTGATAACAAAGATCCTGAATTCCTGCGTAAGTTCAATCGCAGTACGTTGGAGGTGGTGCCTTGGTCGTTCGATGGTGCTATCAAACATATTTTAGGGAATGAATATAATATTGACGAATTATGGCATGAGTATCAGGTCGCTGTAGGTGATATACAAGCATAATAATGTAAATATGGTGAGTGTAATGGGTAAAAGAGGATTGTTTTTAGTATGGCTGTGCCTGGTGAGTATTTTGCCAGGCATGGCTCAAACCGAGAAACTGATTGATTATGTGAATCCATTTGTGGGAACAGATGGTTATGGTAATGTGTATCCGGGTGCGCAGATTCCTTTCGGAGGAATTCAGATGAGTCCGGACACGGATAGTAAATACTATGATGCGGCTTCCGGTTATAAATATAATCATTCCACCTTGTTGGGGTTCAGTCTGACTCATTTAAGCGGGACTGGTATACCTGATTTGGGAGACTTCTTGTTTATTCCCGGAACAGGAGAGATGAAACTGGATCCAGGGACACGTGAGGAGCCGGAAAAGGGATACCGTTCACGTTATTCTCATGAGAAGGAATGGGCATCACCTAATTATTATGCGGTGGAACTGTCAGATTATGGAGTAAAGGCTGAAATGACGTCAGGAGTACGTAGTGGTATGTTTCGCTTCACCTATCCTCAATCGGATAAAGCTTTTATAATGATTGATATGAACCATACTTTATGGCAATCTTGTGAATGGGCGAATCTGCGCATGGAAAATGATTCTACCATCACCGGATATAAACTGGTGAAAGGCTGGGGACCGGAACGGCATATCTATTTCACGGCTACTTTCTCTAAAAAGTTGACCGGCTTGCGCTTTATGCAGAATAAGAAACCGGTGATTTACAATACCTCCCGGTTTCGTAGCAGCTATGAAGCTTGGGGAAAGAATCTGATGGCTTGCATCTCTTTTGATACAAAAGCCGGAGAGGAGGTGATTGTAAAAACTGCTATTTCATCGGTCAGCACAAACGGGGCAAAAAACAATATGGCGGAACTTGCCGGACTCGCTTTCGATGACCTGAAAGCTAGAGGAGAAGCACTATGGGAAAAAGAACTTGGAAAATATACCCTTACTGCCGACCGTAAAACGAAAAGAACATTCTATACGTCGGCTTATCATGCGGCTTTGCATCCGTTCATCTTTCAGGATGCAGACGGGCAGTTTCGAGGATTAGATAAAAATATAGAGAAAGCCGAAGGATTTACCAACTATACGGTATTCTCTCTTTGGGATACCTACCGGGCTTTGCATCCCTGGTTCAATCTGGTGCAGCAGGAAGTGAATGCCGATATTGCCAATTCCATGTTGGCTCATTATGATAAAAGTGTGGAGAAAATGCTGCCTGTCTGGTCGTTTTATGGAAATGAGACTTGGTGTATGATTGGTTATCATGCAGTTTCCGTATTGGCTGACATGATTGTGAAGGGAGTAAAAGGATTCGATTACGAACGTGCGTATGAGGCTATGAAGACCACGGCGATGAATCCGAATTATGACTGTTTGCCGGAATATCGTATGATGGGATATGTGCCTTTCGATAAAGAGGCGGAGTCAGTATCTAAAACATTGGAATATGCGTATGATGATTATTGCATGGCACAGGCTGCCAAGGCTTTGGGTAAAGAGGAGGATTATCGTTATTTCTTGAATCGTGCACTCTCTTATCAGACTTTGATTGATCCGGAAACGAAGTATATGCGTGGCAAGGACAGTCAGGGAAACTGGCGTACACCGTTTACTCCGGTAGCTTATCAGGGACCCGGATCTGTAAATGGATGGGGGGATATTACGGAAGGCTTTACTGTACAATATACTTGGTATGTACCACAAGATGTACAAGGATATATGAACGAAGCTGGCGAAGATTGGTTCCGCAACCGGTTGGATGAACTGTTCACAGTAGAGTTGCCGGATGACATTCCGGGAGCACATGATATTCAAGGCCGTATCGGAGCCTATTGGCATGGAAATGAACCTTGCCATCATGTAGCGTATCTTTATAATTACTTGAAAGAACCTTGGAAATGTCAGAAGTGGGTCCGTGCTATTGTTGACCGTTTCTATGGCGATACTCCGGATGCATTAAGTGGCAATGACGATTGCGGACAGATGTCGGCTTGGTATATGTTCAATTGCATAGGCTTTTACCCGGTGGCTCCTTCAAGCAATATGTATAACATCGGTTCTCCTTGCGTTGAGGCAATAACTGTTCGGATGAGTAACGGAAAGGTGATTGAAATGGTAACAGATAATTGGTCGCCGAAGAATGTGTATGTAAAGGAATTGTATGTGAATGGCAAGAAGTATGACAAATCTTATTTGAAATATGAGGATATACGTGATGGCGTGAAACTACGTTTTGTCATGAGCAGTAAACCGAACTATAAGCGTGCGGTATCGGATGAAGCGGTAGCTCCTTCTTTGTCGTTGCCTGGAAAGACAATGAAATATCAGGTAAATTTGATGAAAACGGGTATATCAAACCAGTGAAAATGACTTTTGAAGGAGTATTACCCAGTCCGTTTGATAGTACGAAGTGATGTTTTTATTACATTTGCCACTGTAAAACGATTATTAATTAAATATCTAAATCATGAGAAGATATTTCCTGTTAGTTGTGTGTTTGTGCTTGGCATCACTACTTCGTGCACAGAATAAGTTAGAGTTAATTTCTCCCAATGGAGAGCTGAAAGTGTCCTTGAATCTCTCGGATAAAATCTATTATAGTATAGATTATAACGGAGATGTATTGTTGAAAGACAATACCCTTCAGTTGACATTGAGGAATCAGGTGTTGGGACGAAATCCCAAACTGCGTCGTCAGAAACGTACGAGTGTCGACGAGCAATTAACTCCTATTGTTCCTTTGAAATATTCGAAAGTCAATAATCGTTATAATCAATTGCTACTGACCTTTAAAGATTATTCAGTAGAATTCCGTGCTTTTGACGATGGAGTTGCTTACCGGTTTATTACCTCACAAAAAGGTGATGTTGAAGTAATGAACGAAGAGTTTGCTATCAACTTCCCGTCGGATTATCTTCTTCACTTGCAACAACCGGGAGGCTTCCATACAGCTTATGAGGAACCTTACACACATGTTCAAAGTAATGCGTGGAAGCCTGAAGAACGGATAGCTGTTTTGCCGGTATTGATTGACACACAAAAAGACTATAAAATATTAATCAGCGAGTCGGATCTGGCTGATTATCCATGTATGTTTCTCAAAGGAACGGGGACGAACGGAGCAATCTCTGTTTTTCCTAAAGCTCCGCTTGCGTTTGCCGAAAACAGTGATCGTAGTGTGAAGATTACTCAAGAAGCTGATTACATTGCTAAAACAAAAGGTACGAGAAATTATCCTTGGCGTTACTTTGTGATAAGTAAAAATGATAAGCAGTTGATTGAGAACACAATGACTTATAAACTGGCTGAAAAGAATCAACTTCAGGATGTTTCATGGATTAAGCCGGGACAGGTGAGCTGGGAATGGTGGAATGACGCTTCTCCTTACGGACCGGATGTGGATTTTGTTTCCGGTTATAACTTGGATACTTATAAGTATTACATTGATTTTGCTTCTAAATTTGGTATTCCATATATCATTATGGATGAAGGCTGGGCTAAAAGTACGCGTGATCCTTATACGCCTAATCCCAAAGTAGACTTGCACGAGTTGATTCGTTATGGCAAAGAAAAAAATGTAGGCATTGTGCTTTGGTTGACATGGTTGACGGTAGAAAACAATTTTGATCTCTTCAAGACTTTCAATGAATGGGGAGTAAAAGGACTTAAGATTGATTTTATGGACAGAAGCGATCAGTGGATGGTCAACTATTACGAACGGGTAGCCCGGGAAGCAGCCAAACATCATTTGTTTGTCGATTTTCATGGCTCTTTCAAACCTGCTGGGCTGGAATATAAATATCCGAATGTACTGTCTTACGAAGGAGTGCGTGGCATGGAACAAATGGGCGGTTGTTATCCGGATAATAGTTTGTATTTACCATTTATGCGTAATGCTGTCGGTCCGATGGATTATACTCCCGGAGCGATGATTAGTATGCAGCCTAATGTGTATCGGTCGGAACGTCCTAATGCTGCAAGTATCGGAACACGTGCTTATCAGTTGGCACTCTTTGTGGTTTTTGAAAGTGGTCTGCAAATGTTGGCGGATAATCCTACTCTTTATTATCGTAATGAAGATTGTACCCGTTTCATTACACAAGTTCCCGTAACGTGGGACGAGACTGTGGCACTGGAAGCTAAAGCGGGTGAATATGTCATTGTAGCAAAACGGAAAGGCGATAAGTGGTTTATAGGAGGAATGACTAACAATGGTAAAAAGGAACGTGAGTTTACCATAAAGTTAGATTTCTTGAATAAAGATCGCTCTTATCAAATGACATCTTTTGAGGATGGTATCAACGCAGGACGTCAGGCGATGGATTATCGTTGCAAGTCATCCCAGGTGAAAGCCGGGGAGCAGCTAACTATAAAGATGGTTAGAAATGGTGGCTTTGCAGCTGTCATTGAATGATGGCACATATTCTAACTTTCCATACATAAAAATGGAAATCTTCTTTCAATCTATCACCATCCTTCTGAAACGCCTTGTTCATCGAGATTTCAGGGTGGTGATAGGTTGTTCTCCATCTATCACCTAATCTTCATCTATCACCGTTTGAAATGAACATGCCTGCATATAAACATAAGCTGGTATGTAAATAGAAGTTTCAACAGGGGATACTTTGGGTTTCAAGGCGGGAAACTGCAGTTTCATAGGCTTGAAACAAAGTGTTTTGCGGCTTGAAACTCTTTGTTTCAAGCGTTGAAACCAATCGTTTCACGGCACGAAACACTTTGTTTTGCTATTTGTTCCAAGAAGGCAAAGCCTCGGAATCAACGCTTTCTCTTAGAGAACCACTCTTTAAATTCTGCTACTCGGGCTTTACTGACAAGTATTTTTTCTTTGATTCCTGAATAATACAAGTTGATGGACAGTCGGCTGTTGAACCATAAGTCAATATCTTTGATAGCTTCTCGCGAAATAAGATATTGGCGGTTAGCCCGAAAGAAAAGAGAAGGATTGAGACACTCCGTAAGTTCATCTAATGTTTGAGAGAAACAGTATTCGGTTTCATCGGTTAAGACTACCTTGACCTGACAGTCCTTAATATAAAACAATTGTATCATATCTACAGAGACAGGCAATAGTTTGTCTCCTTTGGTAGGAATAAGGAAATGACTTTTATAGTTTTCCTGCTTTTGGAGTGAATGTATCAGTTTCAGTAGCTCATTCTCCTGTTGTGGAAAAGGAAACTGGTGTTTGTCAGCAGCATCTTGTAAACCTTGGAGCTTATCGAAAGCATGTTCTATGTCTTCCTTACCGATGGGTTTTAATAAGTAGTCGATGCTGTTTACTTTAAATGCGCGTAATGCATATTCATCATAGGCAGTTGTAAAGATAATCGGACAAGTAATATTGATATGATTGAATATCTCGAAGGCGGAACCATCTGCCAGGTGAATATCCATGAATACCAGTTCCGGCATCGGATGAGAACTGAACCATTCGATAGTGGAACTGATACTATCCAGTATGGTTACGATTTCTCCATTCGGTTTTATTTCATTAAGCAGTGAAGTCAGGTTTCGTACTGCTGCTTTTTCGTCTTCTATAATGACAATCTTCATGGTGGTTATTGTTCTAGTTGTGATTTTTCAATCAAAGGAATACAAACTGTAAACTCTCTGTCCTCCGTTATTTGTATATCCCGTTTAAACAAGAGCCTGTATCGTTTGGCAAGGTTGGCAAGTCCGATACCGGTTCCGGAAGTTGCAGTCCATTTGGGCTGAATGTCGTTGCTGATAGACAAATTGCCGTTATCGTCCGTCGTGATATGAATGGTCAACGGCTTCCGGTTGCTGATTTCGTTGTGCTTTACTGCATTCTCAATCAACACTTGCACCGCCATTGGAGGGAGGAGATATTCTTCGTAGGCATTGCTTATCTGTATGTCGAATTGTAGATTGTTCTCAAAACGCATCTTTAATAGAAATATATAAGCGGAAACAAATTCCATTTCTTCCCGGAGACTGACACATTGTGACTCATTACTTTGCAAAGTATACCTTAGTACCCGGGAGAGTTCCTGAATGTAATCCTGCGCTTTATCCTGATTTTCGCGTACCAGCGAACGCAGGGTATTCAGCGAGTTGAACAGCATGTGTGGGTTCAGCTGATTCTTCAGTACTTCATACTGATTGCGGAGATTCTCTGCCTGAAGCTGTTCGTTCTCAATAAGTACCAGTTGCTGCTTGAATATAAGATGAATAATGCAGCAGCTACTGGTAACGAGACATGCCACAATGAAATCCCGCAATGGATGCAAATAATGATGTACCATGGCATCAATGGCCGGAATATCAAACGTTCTGTGAAGGAAAACAAAAAACTGTCCTGACAAGTTACTCAATATCCATGTCACGATAAAGGAAAGCAAAATCTTTGTCCCTGTGATTTTAATGGAAGCCTGATTGAAATGAAACAAACGGGTATTGATGGCAAAAAGTAACAATAGCGACAGAAAGGTAAACAGTATTTCGTTTGCCACATCTATAAACTTCATCCCCGGGAATAAGGAATGACTTTCGAAACGGTCGAAAAGAGATACTGATTCAGGAAAATGAATCAGTACGGCAACCGCTAAGGAGATGATGACTGTGGAAAGTATATACTTATCTTTTTTTATTGCTTTGGCTATCATACAACAAAGATAGTGGTAAATTATGAGTTACCGGTTATAAAATGTGAATGCTGTTGGCGCAGTTGGTCAATTATTGTTTCTGAATGTGTGCCGTGACATACATACCGGGGCGGAATTGTTCATTTTCCTCCTTGATGGAAGCATATACCTCGAGCGAACGATTGGTTTCGTCCACTTTTTGTCCGATGGAAATCACGATGCCGTGAAAGGTTTGTGTCCCCATTCCGTTTACACGAAACTGTACCGGGCTGCCGACTTGTATGTCTGCAAGATCTTTCTCGTAAGTAGTCAGGCAAAGCATCGGGCTGCTTTTATCGATAAGTTCGCAAAGGGCTTCTCCCGGATTGATATATTTGCCGATGTTCATCGTTACATTAGCGGCATAACCACTAATGGGGGCTTTGACTTCCAGTAGCGATTGTATTCCGTTCTTAAGTAATGCCTCTGTTTGAACGCCTAAAAGAGAAAGTTGTGCAGCAGCGGCGTCCTGGCGACTCTTCATGGAGAGAAAGTCCGCTTTACTTTGCTGGAATTTCTTTTGAGAAGCTGCTTGTTCGGCAGACAGATTTTTTTGCCGTTCGTATTCAGCTAAGAGATATTCGGTCTGTGCGTGACTGTCCAGATAAGTTTGTTGCAGGGTGATGAACTCCGGATTCTCTAACGTGGCGATTACACTGTTTGCAGCCACCCATTGCCCTGGAAGCAGAGAGGCCTTTTTTACAATGCCTCCCATGGTCAAAGCAATGGTTGCCTGACGTTGAGGAGGAAGAACGATTCGTCCGTTGAACGAAACCTGATTAGGCTTTGAGGTAGCTGAAGTGATGGCATCCACTTCGGGTTGTGCGATGGTATCTGCTATCGTTTCGGCAACGGGAATTGCGGCGGATTCGTTATTTGTAGTTTGCTGGTTTCCTTTGCAAGCCGTTAGAACTAGTAAAAGGATGGGATAAACTATCTTTTTCATATCTTATGTTTTATAATAATTATTCAGGGTGATGTATGTCATTCAATGTCTCGATTTTCCACCTACTTGAAAAGTTCATATTCCAGTGCAGCAATATTGTATTGGTAGACTGTTTCAATATAGCCTCTGCGGATCTCTCTGGCGGTGGTAATTGACTGTATATATTCGGCAATGCCTGTTTCGCTCTGCTGCAATTGCAGGTTGGCTGCCTTTGTCAGTTCGTCCGCTTCTTTCAGGGCAGAAGAGGTATAATATCGTAAACTCTCATTATTTCTGCGGAGGGATGCTTCCAGTTCGAGTGTTTTATTTCTTAACTCCCGGATGTTGGCGTCTGCCTGTATTTGCGCTGAAGTGGCAGTTAGCCGTGCCTGCTTCACTTTGCTCTTTTGTGGCAGGAAGTAGATGGGGAAAGAAACCCCGATCATCCAGGCATTCAGATTCTTAAGTGGGAGAATGTCCTGACGTGTATACCCCACACTGATTTCAGGAAAGAAATGGCTCTGCTCTACACGGAGCATTGCTTTCGCTTCATCTGCCTGGCTTTGAAAGTAGGCAGTATGTGCTCCCGACAGGTTTCCATCCAAAATGCCGGTATAGAATAAGGATAAAGTGGAATCCGCCGGAACAATGGGATCGTTGGAGTAGCAACTCCATTGGAAACCTGCCAATGCCATTTTCTCTTCTTCTTTTGCTTGGAACCAGCGGTTATGCAGATCGGCAGCTATGGTGGTCATCATATTTTTTTCGAGCAAGGTAATGTCTCCTTGTTGGTATCGTAATTCTCCGATGCGCTGCAGTTCTTCTGCCATTTTATCCTGATCCCGATACATTGAACAGAGATTAGTGGCATATTGGTAGTAGGCCCACGCCCTTTTCACTTCTGCTGTGATTTCTTTCTCTACCATCTGCCGATAATAGGTGTTCGTTTTTACCTGACGGTTGACTAACGCATTCTTGTAGAATGGCGTTAGAAGAGAGCCCAGGCTTTGCTCGAAAGCCAGTTCCTTGTCTTTTTTGTTTTCTCCGTTAAGTTGACCCCAGGAATAGCTGAACGAGGTAGGCGTTGCTTCTATCACTTCTCCGCGAGTGGCTTTGGCTTGTTGAATAGCATTATTGGCTATTTTCAGGCGAGGATGATTTTGTTTGGCTATTTCTATCGCCTGTTCGAGACTGACTGTTTGTGTCTGTTGAGCGGAAACGAACGCGGGAAGAAACAAGAACAGGAGACACAATCCCCCGAAAGGCCAGCGTAGTTTGATTCCCGGACGTCTCCAAGTAGCAAATGAATTTACAATTTTGTAAAACACCGGAATGATGAGTAAAGTCAGTACGGTAGAAATAATCAAGCCACCGATGACCACTGTTGCCAACGGACGTTGTACTTCTGCGCCGGCTGAAGTGGCTATTGCCATCGGGACGAATCCCAAAGATGCAACCAGTCCTGTCAGGAATACAGGACGGAGCAAGTGTGGAGTCCCTCTTTTGATAATCTGGTTTGTAGTCATGGAATAGGTATTTTGTTTACGAAGTTCGTTGAAGTGATTTACCATCAGGATACCATTCAATACTGCTACCCCGAACAAAGCGATGAATCCTACTCCGGCCGATATGCTAAACGGAAGTCCGCGTAGCCAAAGTGCGGCGATACCACCGATGAGCGATAGGGGGACGGTTGAGAATACCATCAGGGTATAGGTGATGTTCTTGAATGCGAAGAACAGAATCAATAGAATGAGCATTAATGCCACGGGGATGACTACCAGTAAGGTATTGATGGCATTTTGCAAGTTCTCGAACTGGCCGCCATACTCAAAGTAGTATCCCGGTTCCAGCTTGATATGCTTGTCAAGGGTTTCTTGGATAGTACGCACGACTTTCTGGATATCAGCGTCACGGACATTCACCCCGATCACGATACGGCGTTTCGTGGCATCCCGGTTAATCTGTAGAGGCCCGTTGACCAGCTCGATCGTAGCGACCTCGCTAACCGGGATCTGGATTCCCTCGGCAGTCCGTACAAAGAGCTTATCCAAATTCAGATCCGCCACTTTATCATTATCCAGACGGACCACGAGATCGAATCTCCGTTCGTTTTCAAAGATTACACCTGTTGACTCTCCGGCATAGGCAGTTCGGATAATGGTGTTAAGCTCTTGTATGTTGATGCCGTAACGGGCTATTTTGCCACGGTTGTATTTCACTACCAATTGAGGTAATCCCATCGTCTGCTCAACGATGACATCTGCTGCTCCCGGCACTTTTTCTACAAAAGTAGCTGCTTCTTTGGCTCTTTCATATAATTCGTGCGTGTCTTCTCCATATAATTTGATGGCAATATCTGCTTTCGCTCCCGTCATCAGCTCGTTGAAGCGAAGCTGTATCGGTTGCGAGAAGTTGAATTCGGCACGTTCGGAGAGCGGAGCAAGTGCATCTTTCATTTTATCCACCATTTCTGCACGGCTTCCGGCACTTGTCCATTCTTTGAATGGTTTCATGA
>ERZ1504966.636-NODE-636-length-10554-cov-3.389751_pt1 | contig 10554 bp, 9 predicted proteins | sample MGYA00574584_ERZ1504966 | MGnify/ENA primary metagenome ERZ1504966 (study PRJEB39906, sample SAMEA3182065) | gut metagenome | biome: human; feature: gut; material: Stool; isolation source: human stools | place: Canada | collected 2013-01-28 ... | reverse complement strand
CTGATCAGCGAAGCCGACCTGCTGATCCTCGACGAGCCGACCAACCACCTGGATACCGACATGACCGAATGGCTCGAAGAGTACCTCACGCGAAACAAGGCAGCCTTGCTGATGGTCACCCACGACCGCTATTTCCTCGACCGGGTGTGCAGCGACATCCTGGAGGTGGACCAACGGTCGGTCTGCTTATACAAAGGAAATTACGCTTACTACGTCGAGAAGAAGCAGGAGCGGGCCGAGGCCGCCGAAGCCCGGCGCGAGAGCGACCTGAATCTCTACCGCCGCGAGCTGGAGTGGATGCGCCGCCAGCCCCAGGCGCGGGCGACCAAAGCCCGAGCCCGCATCGACTCCTTTCACGAACTGGACGCCAGGCTGAAAAGCACCCGCACGCAGGCGTCGCTGAAGCTCGACGTTCAGGCTACGCGCATCGGTACCAAGATATTCGAAGCCAAAGAGCTCTGCAAGCGTTTCGGGGATCTGGTGATCCTCGACCGTTTCAACTACAACTTCGCCCGGTATGACAAACTGGGTATCGTCGGGGACAACGGCTGCGGCAAATCGACCTTCCTGAAGCTGCTCACCGGCATCATACAGCCCGACAGCGGCACGATCGAAGTGGGCGAAAGCGTCCGCTTCGGCTATTACAGCCAACAAGGGCTGGACTTCGACGAGGGAAAGAGGGTGATCGACATCGTAACCGACATCGCCCACGAAATCCACCTGGGCGACGGACGCCGGATGAGCGCATCGCAATTCCTGCAATATTTCCTCTTCCCGCCCGAGGTGCAGTACAGTTATGTCGCAAGGCTCAGCGGCGGCGAGCGCAAGCGGTTATACCTCTGCACGATCCTGATACAGAGTCCCAATTTCCTGATCCTCGACGAGCCTACGAACGACCTGGACATCGTGACGCTCGGCGTACTGGAAGAGTACCTGCAAGCATTCAAGGGGTGCGTGATCGTGGTTTCGCACGACCGCTACTTCGTCGATAAGGTCGCCGACCATCTGCTCGTCTTCTGCGGAGGCGGGGAGATCCGCGAATTCGCCGGCACCTACTCCGACTACACCGCTTGGAAACGCGACTACGAAGCGGCGAAACAGGCTGCCGTCGCCCAGGAAAAAGCCAAGAGCACGGCATCCGGAAGCAGGGGCGGGGAGATCCGGAAGTCCGGGACGGCCCCGGCAAAAACAGGAGCGGCACGCAAGCTCACCTTCCAGGAAAAACGGGAGATGGAGCATCTCGAAGCCGAAATACCGGAATTAGAACAGGAGAAAGCCGCGATCGAAGAAAAACTCTCGTCCGGCGACCTGCCGTTCGAAGAGCTTACGGCGCTTTCGGAGCGGATCACGGCACTCATGGACCAGATCGACACCAAAAGCATGCGATGGCTGGAATTGAGCGAGATCGGAGGTTGATTCCTTCCTTGCATACACTCTGAAACACCAGAATACGTCCTAAAGCCGATACACTCCTCTTTTCGGGGAGTGTATCGATATTTTTTTCTCGCAACAATTTTATTTTTCGAAAAATTTTTCTTAATTTTATTTCCGGAAGTTTACGATAAACAACCAATTCCAACTAAATTAACTCTCCATTTTTCTCAAGCCGCCTTCCCGGGCGGCTTGGTTTTTAACCTTTCCGCAAGCATCCTCCATCCCGCAAGAACCGATTTCTATATTGAGCTTAAAAATTATTCGACGAACACCTCCGATACATCGATGGCTGCAACCCGATTTCACGACCATTTGCAGCGATAAACCGTCGCCCCCTTGGATTCTTCGGAACGGGGAACAAAAATCCGTCTGAACCACACTGCGTAACAACTCGCAACCGCAATAGTAAACGATACACATTCCGCAACCGCTTTTCGAAAAGCGAAATACCCGACACTTTTCAGCAATCGGAAATAACATCCACAAAGCAAAACCAGCCTCCGATCCGGAAGCTGGTTTTTACCTCCAAATAATATAACTCCCCATTTCCGGGAAAGCGGAACAATATATCGATCAATCGTCGTACTCTTTCAACGCGAAACGCTTGTCATCGAAGGTCAATTCGATCGTATTGTTCAACTTCACTTCCCATTCCCGGCAAGTATGCTCGATTCCGACGAGGAAGGTTCCCGGAAAGTTCCGAGCGACGTAATCCGCAATCTGCGCCGGAACAACAACCGACGGAACCGCCCGCGAACGGCTTTTAATTTCACTTGGGTACCATCGGCGAAAACGACTTTATACGTAACTGCAAGTTCGTCGAGCGTCTTGATTACCAAAACAGGATTCTCTTCCGGATAATGCTGTGCGATAAAAGAGCGGGCCTCACCGGGCAGTTCCTGTGGCGCTACGGCTCTTTCACACTCTATATTCCATGCGATTGCAAAGAGTAGAGCGAATATAGCAACGACACCCGTGATCCATACCCACCTTTTTCCCGAGCCGGATTTCAAAACTTCGGGAATTTTAGTCATCATAGTCTGTGACGTTGAAATTCAAATCGAATTCGACTTCCAATCCGTTCGACAGTTCGATTTCCCACGAATAGGCATCACGGTCGATCTTGCGGATAAACTGACCGGGGTAGTTCATCTTCGCTACGAAATCCGCGATCTGCTGGGGAACGATCGCCGCAGGAACGGCCGAATATTTACGATCGACCGCCGACCGTCGGCACGGAATTCCACTTCCGTGCGGTCGGTATAAGTCACCTCATATTCCGAACCGAAGTATTTGCTCTCCTCAACCGCATAAGCTACGGTCAGATCCTTGAAATACGTAGCGAGAAATTCCTGCGCGGCTTTAGGAAGGTTGTCGATCGTAATCGGTTTCTCGCGTCCGTCGGCCTAGGCCGACACGATGCCTGTAAGCAACAATGCCACTGCTAAAATCATCTTTTTCATAATACATTGATTTTAATCAAGTGAATATTAGGTTTAGAAAAATTCAAAAGTTGTCTAGCCGATCCATCAATCTTCGTAGGCCTCGATATTTCCGTTCGTATCCACACGCAAATCATACTCTCGACGGTCTTTTCGTGCTTCGAACTCATACCACATCCCGCCGGAAGTTTCGATGCATTCAAATTCGTCGTCGTCGAGGGTATAGCCAGCCTGCTGCACCGCATCCAAAATATTTTGCGGCAACCGGTGGAGCTCCCACTCGGTGCGGAGCCAGTTGTTGCGACCGTCGAAAAGCACCTCTTTCCTGAGATTTTCGTGAAGAATCGTCAGTTCAAGACATCCGTCATCATAGTCGCGTTCCACGACCTTAGCTCCCGGATAACGATCGTTCAGGAAGCGCTCGATCTCATCCTCTACCGGCAGTCCATTACCTCCCGTGTTTCCCATATCTATTACAGGACGGGGAATGATCCGAACAGGGGAGTCGTTTACGTAAATATCGACCTCTTTATGCCGTGTCTCCACTTCGACACACCAGAAAACGCTGATTCCGTCTGCCGTAGCCTTATCGAGTGACCATTTTTCGATGTCGTCGATATCGTTGGGGCTCGACAGCTGCTGGTCGGCCGCTACCGCATTGTAAATCGCTTCCGGCACGGCCGAACCAATATCCCGACGTCCGTATTCGATCTTTGCATAGATGCGGTTCCCCTGCGCATCGAAATAGAGTTCATGCTTGTAACCGCCGCAAACAAGCTCGACTTCCGTACCTCCGTATTCCCGGTCCACGTCTATCACCGAGCCTCCGCCGTTATCATCGAGGTAACCTTGAATCTGCTGTTCGATACCCGCCGCAGGTTTCTCTGGAATATAGTCTTCATAACCATCATCCGCAGCATTGGTTACTTCGTTCACCAATACGCCTTCGGTCGAAAAATACAGGTCCATCCCGGTCGTTATGCCGTCTGCCGTGCGGGTGACGCCGATAACATAGACAACGGTCACACCCTCGCTGCCACCGGCCCCGACGACCTCCTTGCGTTCGAGCTTATCCACCTTACCAGTACGGGTCCATCCTTCGGCTTCGGTATATTTGCTGGCATCGAAACCTTCCCGGACAGCCTGCGGAAGTGCCGCGAAGTCGATATTCGTTTCGGTCATAGCCCATTGTCCGTTTGCATTTTCGAACCATGCCGCATTGTTGGCCCTGGATTCCGTCCGGGCAGCCTCGAAGAAAAAGTTCGCCACAGCATAGTCGCCTCGAAGGGACCATCGTACATCTTGGGCACCCGGATAACGAGCGTTAAAAGCCGCCAATACCTCCTGCGAAATATGTGAGTCGCCCGGTCCTCCGACTTCATCCTTGTCGCACGCAGCGAACAGGAGAGCCGTCGCAGCCATTGTTAAAACAGATAATGTTTTTTTCTTCGTATTCATTGTTTCGTTTACTTAAATGTTTATCAATAATTTGTACTGCGAAATCACAGCCTGAAAAATCTTTATCGGAAACGGACGGGGTATCAATCGTCGATACCTATCAAATTATGACTTCGATCAAAAGTCAGCTCCATTCCGTTATTCAACTTGACCTCGACCTCCTGCTTGTCGCGTTCGATTTTGATGACCGCAGCACCCGGATACAGCTCCTGTACTTTGGTTTCGATCGGCATCGAAACGATTCCTGCGGGTAACGACGAATAACGGCAATCCACCTCTTTCCACGCTCCGTTTCGACGGAACTCGACCTTGCTGCCGTTCGTAAACATCACTTCGTAAATGACTTCGAAAAAATCGCTTTCTTTTTTTGCGTAGGCGATTTTTTCACCGGGAAAATACCGGGCAATGAACTCTTGCGCCTGTCGCGGCATCTGTTCGGTTGTGACCGCACGGTCGTGATCGGCATAAGCCGGCGAGATTGTCAGCAGCGTGATGCCGATCAAAAACGCCATCATTTTTCTCGTGTTCTTCATTTTCTCAATATCTTTTATCGGGAGATCTCCCGATCGGTTTGTATGGTACAAAATTGAGAACCGATTTTGGAGCGAATTTGGAATTTCGATATTTTAACAAAATATTTTTTCCGAACCCGATTATATATTTCGATACCCCGATCCGAAACCGGCCGATATGCTTCGACTTTCCTCCGAGAAAGGGATTTCGGACAGAGTCAGAACCGGTAACAGAGGATTATCGCCGAAATCAGCAAAAAACAGTCGTCATATTCGAATACAGCTGATCGTCGTCCCAATTATCGCCAGCTTACGCCAAAATGGTGGCGGCCATTTTCGAAGTAATAAATTAGTCCGAGGCGATAATAATCCGTTATGGCTTTGACCAGTGCCAAACCGAGCCCTGTCGAGCCTTCTTTTTGCGACCCCTGATAAAAGCGTTCGAAAATATGTTTCTCATCAAGCGGCGATACTCCGTCGTTAATAACCGTCAATACATTTCCCTCGATACGAATATCTACGGCGGCTCCGTCGGCACTGTGAAGGTAGGCGTTCTTGATCAAGTTAGAAACCAATATCGAACAAAGCGATTCATCCATCCGGACCGAGAAGGTCCCGGGCAAATGCAGACGACAACGGATTTTGTGCTCTCCGTATATATCGTCATAAAGCGCCTTCCGCTCCTCGACCAGGGGAACGAGATCGATGTCGGTGCTCTCCGGAAACTGACCGTTATCTATCTTGGTAAGCAGCAACAGCGTTTTATTCAGCCGGACGATATGGTCGAGCGTACGCCGCATCTGAATGATTTCGCCCGTCGTTTCCTCGTCCAGGTCCGCACAATCGAGCAGATACTCCATACGTCCGCCAAGTACGGCCAACGGAGTTTGCAACTCGTGCGAGGCATTGCCTATAAACTGTTTTTGACGCTCGAACAACTCCTCAGAGCGATCCACGGCCTGCTGTGCCGCAACATTCAATCGACGGAATTCGGTAATAGAGGTATCGTTCGGCACAGGCGCGACTTCGCGCCCGGGAGCATAGCTATCCAACCAATGCAACAACTCATAAAGCGGAAGCATGCTTTTATGGAACACCCACAAGGTCGTTCCGGAAACTGTCACCAAAAGGAAAAGATAGAGCCACACGACCCACCACATGACTGTTTCCAGCAGATCGTCTTTTTCGAAAGTAGGCATAGCCACCTTCAGTTCGTAAAAATTACCGTCCTTATCCTGAAAAATAGTCGCCAACACCCGGGCCGGCTCGGTTTCATCCTTTTCCGGAATATACACCTCGGTATCGTAGTAGTCGATCGAAGGACGGGTGGCGACGTATCCGGATTCAACGGGAATGATCGTGTAACTGTTATTGGAACCTTCGTTCGAACGGGGCAAAGGCTCCCCGGCAAGCACCCTCATTACGATCAATTCCGAATAATCCTCGAGAGCATCGTCCGCTTCATCGTTTATCTCGTCCATCATGGTAAAATAAAACACGACCGCCCATAAAGCGATCAACGGGAACAAGACCAGCGACAAACGAAGCGATATGTTATAGATCAATTTCATAAATGCATTGCTTAATCAATCAGTTTGTAACCGAAACCGTACACAGCTTTGATTTCGATCGAGGCTCCGGCCTCTTCGAGTTTGCGGCGCAGATTTTTGACCTGCGAATAAACGAAATGGAAATTGTCGGATTGATCGACATGATCCCCCCATACGGCTTCGGCCAAAACTGCTTTATCGACCACATGACGCGGACGCTGCATGAAATACGAAAGAATATCGAACTCCTTTTTCAATAAAGCGACCTCCTTGCCGTCTATTTCCACTCGACAACTTTCCGGGTCGAGCGTTACATTACCCAGCGCAATGCCGCCTTTCCCGCCACCGCGACTACGGCGAATGACACTCTGGATACGCGCCGAGAGTTCCGCCAAATGGAACGGTTTAGGCAGGTAGTCGTCCGCACCTTCTTTCAGCCCGAGGACCTTGTCTTCCAAAGAATCCCGAGCCGAGATAATGATTACGTTTTCGCGTTTATCCGCTCTTCGAAGACGCTCGAGAAGTTGCAATCCGTTGCCGTCCGGCAACATAATGTCCAATAAGATACAATCATACGAATAGGCTGCCAATTTGTCCGAAGCCTCGGCGTATGTACTGGCCGTTTCCACGACATATTGCTCTTTGCGAAGTGCACGTGCCAGCAACTCACGCAATGAGGATTCGTCTTCCACGATCAATAATTTCATAACGACAAGTCATTTTAATACCACAAACAAAAATACCGATTTTGTAAAGAAATTGAAATGAACTCGAATTATAATCTATTCAATCTATAAAATCGCTAATAAAAAGCCTGTTAAAGTCGATTTTTCATAGTCGCAACGGCGGCACTAATACAGAAAAATACAAGTAGCGAGAAACAGGTCGTTCGTTCGACTCTATTTCTTCAAACAGAAACGGAAGGGTGCTGCAAAATCCTAAAACCAACAGCGGAATCCGTTCTTTCCTCCGAAATTCTGAACAAAAAACAACTGAATATCGCAGGAATCACCTCAATAGAATCAAACCAGGTCCGGTACGAATCCCAATCAAACTCCTATAAAAAAACCGGCTACCTTACAAAAAGGTACCGGTAATCGAGTACTCTACTATAAATCCCGTCGAATAAAGATTATCGCCTCAATAAACGAAATTAAAAATCATCTTCCCATATTTCATGCTCGATCTCCGCAGAGAGTTTTCCCAGAGAATCTATCGTAAGTAATACGGGGTAACCAATATCCGTATCCGGTTGGTAAATACCAAAAGACAACACGACCCGGCGGTCATCATAATCTCGAATATGGACATTATATAATTGATAACGATCAATTTCTGTCGCCGGAATAAGCGAATCGAAATCGTATTTATCGATTTCCAATCGAGAGACTAATTTTCCATTATTTCTCGAAACAGTTAAGACAGACGACCTATCTGCATACTTATAGTGCGTAGTAGATACGATATTCTGATTATCTTCAGTACGACAATATATATAAAAATCACCAGCAACGGTGTCGATTACATACTCCTGCTCATGAATTACGTTTGTATCGATCGCGGAACAGTAGTTCGAAAGAGGATCTTTACCCAATAGTTTACAACTATCCGATAACGACTGTATTTTATTGGTCGTATCATTCTGCCTATTATGTTTATTTGCACATCCGACGTATGAAAGTAAACACAGATTTAACAATATAAGATATTTCATAAAATCACAGTTTTACGATTTGTATTCTCTGTAATTCACATCAGTCATAAGATATTCTGCTTTCCTGACGGAATACCGACGGCGAAATACCCGTATGTTTCTTGAAATAACGCCCCAAATAAGATTGATCCGGGAAATGCATTTTATAAGCGATCTCCTGAATGGGCAGGGTAGTGTTCTGAAGCAATACTTTTATTTCCATTATTACGATCTTATCGATCAACTCCTTGGCCGATTGATGCGTCGTCCGGCGCACGATGGCGGAAAGATAACGGGTCGAGATACAGAGCTTGTCCGCATAGAAAGAAACCTCACGCTCTTCGATACAACAGTCATGAACTAGGGAAACAAAGCGATGAAACAGCTCCATCTGCCGGTTGGAAGTCGTGGGACACTGGCTGCTGACCTTACGCTGGATCTTATCGTAAAGCTCCAGCATAATATTCTGCAACCGATTTCTCACGATCGTCTTTCGGAACATATTACCCCGATCCTGATAGGTGTAATCCATTATTTCGAACCAGGTAGACAATCCGGCAGCCATTCTTTCGTTTACTTGAGAAATGGGATTTTCCTTCAAAAAGCTGAAAAACGAGGGCCCCAGCCGAAATCCGGCCTCCCCGAACAGGTCGGGAGAGAAGGCGCCGAACCTCACCGAGAAGTCGTCCGACGCATCGTCGAGCATCAATACGCTACCGGGCAGTAAGAGTACGATCGTATTGAGCTGCAAAGGTCCCCGGCGAAGATCGACGGTCACCTGGGCATGACCGCTCGTACAAAGCAGAACCAGTGCGCAGTCGCAACGGCAGGGATTATTGAAGAAATAAGCGAGATCGGATTTTCCGATAACAAAAGGTTCCTCTTCGGAAACAGTTATGGGGTTTACAGCAGTCATAATGATTTCTTCTTTTTTGAACAAACGGAAAGCCCCTGAGATTATTATCGTACAAATATATTATAAATGTACCGAAAAGTGACAAAATTGTTCGCAAGAAAAAGACCTGCACCCCGATTTTTACGGTACTTTTGCAGGACAAAAAGTTTTTTAACGGGAAAATATTTTTTTCAAAGTAATAATAATCAACCAAAAAACTATGAAGCAGAAGTTAATTCAGGCAGTCTTGTTCGGAAGCTGCATGGCTTTCGCCGTATCGTGCGGCCAGGCTCCGACGGCAAGAGGCGAGGCGGAATATTCCGTCATGACAATTTCGACATCGGACGTAACGATTCCGAGCACCCACTCGGCAACCATCCGTGGGCGCCAGGACATCGCCATTTACCCGCAGGTATCGGGTACCATTTCCAAAGTGTGCGTTAAAGAGGGTGAAGTAGTTCGCCAGGGACAGTTGTTGTTCATTATCGACCAGGTGCCCTACAAGGCAGCCCTGCAAACCGCAAAAGCCAACGTCGCAGCTGCCGAGGCCAGCGTAGCCACCGCTCAATTGACCTACGACAGCAAAAAAGAGCTGTTCGCCAAGAACGTCGTTTCGCAGTTCGACCTGCAAACTTCCCAGAACAACCTGCTGACGGCAAAATCCCAGTTGGCACAGGCCGAGGCACAGCTCGTCAATGCGGCCAACAACCTCTCCTATACCGAAGTGAAAAGTCCGTCCAACGGCGTAGTCGGTGTCCTGCCGTATCGTGTGGGTGCCCTGGTGAGCGCATCGATTCCCCAACCGCTGACCACCGTATCGGACAACTCCGATATGTACGTTTATTTCTCCCTGACGGAGAATCAACTGCTCGACCTGACCCGCGAATACGGCTCAATGGACAAAGCGCTGGCGGCGTTGCCGAACGTGCAGCTTGTGCTCAACGACGGATCGCTTTACTCCCAGGAGGGACGCATCGAATCGATCAGCGGCGTGATCGACACTTCGACGGGCAGCGTACAGCTTCGCGCCGTATTCCCCAATCCCGGACGCTTGCTTCACAGCGGTAGCTCGGGTAATGTCCTGTTGCCGCACATCTACAAAAACGTAGTCACCGTTCCGCAAGTCGCTACCTTCGAATTGCAGGACAAGAAATTCGTTTATAAGGTCGAGAACGGCGTAGCCACCTCGCAGAATATCACCGTATCGCCCCAGAGCGACGGCAAGAATTTCATCGTCACCGCCGGACTCACCCCGGGCGAAGTCATCGTGACCGAAGGCGTCGGTCTGATGCGCGAAGGAACCCCGATCAAACCCAAAGGAGCCGCAACGACCGCGACCGCTCCTGCAGAACAACCTACAAAAGAGCAGTAAAATATGACACTAAAACATTTCATAGACCGCCCGGTATTGGCGGCGGTCATTTCCATCGTAATCGTCCTGGGCGGTATTATCGGTGTTGCGACGCTCCCCGTCGAGCAGTACCCCGACATCGCGCCCCCGACGGTGATGGTGCGTGCCAGCTATCCGGGCGCCAGCGCCGAAACCATCCAGAAGAGCGTCATCATTCCG
>ERZ1504966.634-NODE-634-length-10567-cov-3.830099_pt1 | contig 10567 bp, 8 predicted proteins | sample MGYA00574584_ERZ1504966 | MGnify/ENA primary metagenome ERZ1504966 (study PRJEB39906, sample SAMEA3182065) | gut metagenome | biome: human; feature: gut; material: Stool; isolation source: human stools | place: Canada | collected 2013-01-28 ... | reverse complement strand
CCTGATGCGGGGCGGTGCCCCGGTTGAAAAACCGCACCCGGGCGCCGCTTCGGGGCAAAGATCGGGCGGAGGATGTCCTGCAGGTTCGCCTTCGGTTGCGGCGCTCCGCCGTATTATTCGGCTGCGGACGCTCCGTCGTTGCGGGGAAATCGCTATATTTGCACGTTATGGAATCTCAAATATTGAAAGGCCTGAATCAGGCCCAGCGGGAGGCGGTGGTGAACTACGATTCGCCGTCGCTCATCATTGCGGGCGCCGGGTCAGGCAAGACGCGCGTACTCACTTCGCGCATCGCCTATATGATCGAGCAGGGGGTGGCTCCGTACAATATCCTCGCCCTCACCTTCACCAACAAGGCCGCCGAGCAGATGCGCGAACGTATCGCCCAAATGCTGCCGGACGGACGCCACCGCTATATCCGCATGGGAACCTTCCACTCGGTTTTCTCGCGCATTCTGCGCGACAACGCCGACCGGATCGGCTTTCCCCAGAGTTTTACGATTTACGAGCCGTCGGACTGCAAAAACCTCCTGAAAACCATCGTCAGGGAACTGAACCTGGACGATACCAAATACAAGCCTGCGATGCTGGCTTCGCGCATCTCCTACGCCAAAAACTGCCTGGTGACGCCGGGCGCTTATTTGGCCAATGCCAGCTTCGGAGCCGAAGACCGGCGGATGCAGATTCCCGAGTTTGGCAATATCTATAACATCTATTGCGCCCGCTGCAAGCGGAACGGGGCGATGGATTTCGACGACCTGTTGTTGCAGACCAATATTCTGCTGCGGGATTGTCCCGATGTGACGGCCCGCTACCAGGAGCAGTTCAAATACATCCTGGTCGATGAGTATCAGGATACCAATTATGCGCAGTACGTCATCATCCGGCGCCTGTCGCAGCTCCATTCGAAGGTCTGCGTGGTGGGTGACGACGCCCAGTCGATCTATTCGTTCCGGGGGGCCAAGATCGAGAACATCCTCTCGTTCAAGAAGGATTTTCCGGATGCGATGATCTTCAAGCTGGAGCAGAATTACCGCTCGACGCGTACGATCGTCGAGGCGGCCAATTCGGTGATCGAACGTAATTCGAAACGCATGGAGAAGAAGTGCTTTTCGGAAGGGGATATGGGCGAAAAGATCCGCGTGCTCCGAGCCTATACCGACCGCGAGGAGGCCGAAATGGTGGTCAGCGACCTGCGCGACAAGGTGCGGGCTGCGGGCGATGAGTGGGCCGAGGCAGCGATTCTGTACCGCACCAACAACCAGTCCCAGGCGCTCGAAGACGCGCTGCGCCGCAAAGGAATACCCTATCGTATTTACAAGGGCAATTCGTTCTACGACCACAAGGAGATCAAGGATCTGCTGGCCTATATCCGGCTGGTTATCAACCCCCGCGACGACGAGGCCTTCAAGCGGATCGTCAATTACCCTGCGCGGGGTATCGGCGATACGACCGTAGAGCGGATCGCTTTGCTGGCCAAAGCTCGTAATCTGTCGATGTGGGAAGCGGTGGATGCGCTGACGGCCGAGCCGGTGACGGATCCCGTGCAGAAGACCATCGTCCGCAAAGTGGCCGAGTTCGTGGCCCTCGTCCGGGGGCTGTCGTTGGCCCGGGCCGAAAAGGGGCTGTACGACCTGGGACTCGAAATTGCGACTCGTTCGGGTATCATCGGCGCTTACCGGGCCGAGAACACCCCCGAGGCGACCAGTGCGCTGGACAATATCGAGGAGCTGCTCAACTCGATGCAGCTCTTCAACGAGCAGCGCGAGGCCGAGATCCGGGCCGGGGAACGTCAGCAAGAGGAGCGGGCTACGATCGAGGAGTGGCTGCAGGGGGTGATGCTGATGACCGATATGGACAAGGACGATCCCCAGGACCGCAACAAGGTGACGTTGATGACCGTACATTCGGCCAAAGGGCTGGAATACAAATTCGTGTATATCGTCGGATTGGAAGAGAACCTCTTCCCGTCGCAGCGGGCCGTGGAGTCGCCCGACGGTTTCGAGGAGGAGCGGCGGCTCTTTTACGTGGCGCTGACCCGGGCCAAGGAGTTGGCTACGCTCTCCTATGCCGAGATGCGTTTCAAGTGGGGCAATATGGAGTTCTCGCGTCCGAGCTGCTTTCTGCGCGAGATCGACAGCCGTTACCTGGAAACGGATGCGATGCAGGAGGAGCGGGAACGGGAACCCGTCCGCCGCTCGGCCGGGCGGGGAGAGGGCTCCTCGGCGCTCGACGAGCTGCGCCGCCGTTTCGACTACCGCTACCAGCAGAAGCCTGCGGCGGGCGGTTCGCAGGCCGGGGCGCGTTTCGGCGGAGGTTCGTCCGCCGGGGTAAAATCGGAGGCGCAGCGTCCCGTTGTTGTCCAGCCGACCCGTTCGACGGCCGGGATGCGCAGCGTGGGTGTCCGTCAGGGCGAGTCGTCGCTGGTCGAGGGAGCTGCGCCCGTATCGTGCGGCGATTATGCGGTCGGCGACCGGGTGTCGCACCTGAAGTTCGGCGCGGGGGTCATCCGCCGCATCGAAACCCTGGCGTCGGATCACAAGCTGGTGGTCGAATTTTCCGGATACGGGGAGAAAACCCTGCTGGCCAAATTCGCCAAACTGACCAAATTATAGGAAATCCGCCGGAAGGATTCCGGCTTAAAACTGAAAGACAATGACTTTGAAGGAGCGTTATGCGGGGGTGATCGCGTGGTTCGAGGAGCACATGCCCGTCGCCGAGAGCGAGCTTGCGTACGGCTCGCCGTATGAGTTGCTGGTGGCCGTGATCCTGTCGGCCCAGTGCACGGACAAGCGGGTCAATATGACTACGCCGGCCCTGTTCGAGGCTTTCCCTACACCGCAGGCTATGGCTGCCGCGACTCCCGAGCAGATCTATCCCTACATCAAGAGCATCTCCTATCCCAACAACAAAGCGAAAAACCTGGCGGGCATGGCCCGCATGCTCTGCGAGGAGTTCGGCGGCGAAGTACCGAGCGATCTGAAGGAGCTGCAACGTCTGCCCGGCGTGGGACGCAAGACGGCCAATGTCGTGGGCGCCGTGATCTGGCAGAAGGAGGTGATGCCCGTCGATACCCACGTATTTCGGGTTTCGAACCGTATCGGACTCACGAACCGGTCGAAAACGCCCCTGCAGACCGAGCTGACCCTCGAAAAATACATCCCTTCCCACCTGCTGCCGACGGCTCACCACTGGCTGATTCTGCACGGACGCTATGTCTGCACGGCCCGGGCGCCGAAATGTGCCGAGTGCGGTATTTCGACCTGGTGCCGCAAATATGCCGAAGACAACAAACGATCTAAAACCGAATGATTATGAAGCGATTTTGCCATGCGATTCTCGCTTGCGGAGTGTTTGCCGCGATAGTTGCGGCCGTCTCGTGTACCAAGGATGCGACCGGCGGCGGAGGCGGTGGTTACGACGGAGAGCCGGAGGTGAATCACGATATGGACGGCATCCTGCGGCGCAACTACTTGTGGAACGAGGAGTATGCGACACTTTCGCCCGATTTCGGCCTGCCTTACGACGAGTTTCTCGACGGCGTGCTTATGCGTATGAGAACCAACGACCTGGACAAGAAGTTCCGTAACGGGAGATGGCAGCTCTATTCCAACATCCAGCGCCTCTCTCCGGTGAGCCGAGCAGCCTTGTCTGCGGATATCGACAGTCAGTTCCCGAAGGAGCCCGTTTACGGTTTCGGCGCCGTTTCCCTGGCGATTATCTCATATACCGATAATGGCGGTGCGGAAACGGGGCAGTACGGTTTTGCCGTTATGGCCGTGTACCCCGACTCTCCGATGGCGAGGGCGGGTCTCGGGCGCGGAACGATCATCAACCAGGTCGATGGACAGTGGATCACTGCCGGGAACTTGAATACGGTCTATTCCAAACTGCTCGCACCGAACGGCGCCGCGACGCTCTCCGTGGCGGATAATCAGGGCGGTTTCGGCGTGTCGGAGCATAAGCTGACGGCGGAGTTGATATACGAAAATCCGGTGCTGTACCGCGACGTGCTCGAATACGGGGAGCACAAGATCGGCTACTTGGTGTATGCCAGTTTCGATGCGGCTTTCGACGGCGAATTGCTGGATGCGCTGCAAGCGTTCAAGGATGCGGGCATCAACGACTTGATCCTCGACCTGCGCCTGAACGGTGGAGGATATGTGATGTCTTCCCGGATGCTCGCCTCCTGCATCGCCGGTGCCCGGTGCGAAGGGCAGGTGTTCCAGTATTACCGTTATAACGATACGCGTATGGCCTCTCCTGAAATGATGGCGGCGGAGACCGGGCAGGCTTACGACGAGTCGAAAGGGCGTTTTTACGAGGAGTTCATCTACGGCGATTACCGGGGAGCCGACCTGCGCGGATATGCGCTGAATCTTCCGCGGCTGTATGTCATCGTTTCTTCCGGCACGGCTTCGGCGAGCGAAGCCGTTGTCAATGGCTTGCGGGGAATCGGACTCGAAGTGGTGCTGGTCGGGCAGAAGACTAACGGCAAAAATGTGGGGATGGAGGGTGTCTATCTGGAGGACGGAGCGTACGAATACCTCTTCATGCCGGTCTCTTTCCAGGGATATAACGCCCGGCTCGAAACGGTGGACCCGAACGGTCTTGCGCCGGATGCCTTGAAGGCTGATTGGAACAACGGGTACGAGGAGTTCGGCAGTTTGGACGACGACTGTCTTGAGTATGCGGTGACGAGCATCACCGGGCAATCCGTCCGTTCTTCCGAGCCCGCAGCGCAGAGAAGGCCGGGCGTGCGGTTGGTCGAAGGCCTCTCTTTGCCCGAAATATCCTGCCGGCCGGAGGGTATGATCCTGCTGCTGCCGGACGCTGTCCGGAAAGATTGAACATCCGCTCCACGATCGGTTTCGGAACGGAGAAACGCCCCGGAACGGGTGCGGATTTGATATTTAACGGATAAAATCGTATCTTTGCATCAATGATGGTTTCCCAAGAAGATATAGAACGGCTGCGCGAATTGCTTGCCCGGCCTGCGCAGAATATCGTGATCGTGTCGCACACGAATCCCGACGGGGATGCCGTGGGCTCTTCGCTGGCGTGGCGCGAGGCGTTGCTGGAGATGGGGCATCGCGTCACTTGTATCGTGCCCAACAAATACCCCTATTTTTTGGACTGGATGACGGGTATCGAGAACCTGGTGCTTTTCAAGACGGACGAAGCGGGAGTCGCCCGCCGTGCGGTGGAGGAGTCGGACCTGATCTTTTTCCTGGATTTCAACGCTGTATCCCGTCTGGAGGGGTTGAGCGAGGTGATCGAATCCAATACGACGGCCAGGCGAATCCTGATCGACCACCATCTGTCGCCGGGACCCGGTTTCGATCTGATGTTTTCCTGTACCGGTTCGTCGAGCACCTCTTTCCTGATCTATCGGATCCTCGAAAAGATGCTGGGCACGCAGGCGATTACGCGGAGTATGGCCGAGTCGTTATACGTGGGTATGATGACCGATACGGGGAACTTTTCGTTTTCGTTCCTTACGCCGGAGTTGTACCGGGCCGTTGCGGTGCTGGTCGAAACGGGTATCGACATTCCCACGATCCACAACAATGTCTATAACGCCTTCACCGAGGGCCGTGCCCGGCTGTTCGGCTATGCGATCAACCGCAAGATGGAGGTGATCCACAACGGTACGGTCGCCTATATGTCGCTTCTGGAGAGCGAGATGCGCCGGTTTCAATTCCAGCCCGGCGACAGCGAGGGGTTCGTGAATTATCCCCTGACGATCAAGTCGATGAAGCTGTCGGCGATCTTCGTTGCCACGCATAAGTTTATCCGGGTGTCGCTTCGTTCGCGGGGCGGAGTGGACGTGGATCTTTTCGCCCGCAAGTATTTCAACGGCGGCGGCCATCGCAATGCGGCCGGAGGCAAGTCTTTTATGACGATGCGGGAAACCATCGAGCATTTCAAACGATCCGTAGCCGAGTTTGCCGCCCAGGGCGGTTTGGATTAGGTCGCTATGGACGATTTCCGCTTGCGGGTTTTCATTACGGCGGCCAAAACCCTCAATTTCACCAAATGCGCCGAGCAGCTTTACATTTCGCAGCCCGCTGTGAGCAAGCATATCGGCGAACTCGAATCCCGCTATAAGGTACAGCTTTTCGAGCGCAGCGGCAGCCGTCTGGCGCTGACCGAAGCCGGGCGTGTTATGCTGGAGCATGCCGAACGCATTGCCGACGGCTACCGCCGTCTGCAGTACGAGATGGATCTTTTCACCGACCGGCTGGGCGGCGAACTGAAGGTGGGAGCCAGTACGACCATTGCCCAGTATGTTCTGCCGCAGGTGTTGGCCCGTTTTACGGCCCGGTTTCCCGAGGTGAAGGTTTCGCTCGCGTCGGGCAACAGCGAGCAGGTCGAGGCGGCCCTCGCGCGTCACGATACCGATTTGGGGCTGGTCGAAAGCAGCGCCCGGCATCCGGGGTTCCATTACGAACCGTTCATTCCCGACGAACTGGTGCTGATCGCTTCCACGAAAGGCCGGTACGGCCGCTGCGACCAGGTTACGCTCGCGGAGTTGCAGACGGTGCCCCTGGTGCTGCGTGAAAGCGGTTCGGGAACCCTCGAAGTGATTTCGAAATACCTCGCGGCGGCGGATGTACGGCTCGCTTCGCTGCGTGTGGTGATGCAACTGGGCAGTACCGAGAGCATCAAGAGTTTCGTGCGCAACAGCGACGCCATGGCCATCGTGTCGGTGGCATCGATCGTCGATGAGCTGCGCAGCGGCGAGCTTCGCATCATCGACATCGAGGGCTGTACGATCCGGCGGGAGTTTTCGTTCTGCTGGCCCGAAGGACGCAGCGATGCCTTGGCCGCACGTTTCGTGGAGTTCGCCCGCCATACGGGCCTGATCCTTCGCGGCGCTTCTGCGAGATTTTACGGGTCGTTTTCGGATGTGGGATCGCCGCCGGATCCGTTCGGGTACTCGAGAATGCGGTGGTCTGTCATCGGAAACCATTGGTCGTTTATTCGTGGCTTGTGGCCGTGTCGTAATGCGGACCTTCTCTGGACCCCTTCCCCGGAGGGGGCACTACGTTTCCGAAGAGGTATGCTAAAATATATATAATTTTATCTATGGAAACCGATTTGAAATTCAGACCTTTCCGATCGCCTGCCGACCCGGGTTGGGACGAGGCGTGGGCGATCTATCAGAACTCTTTCCCCCAGAAGGAGATCCGTTCGCTGGAAGACCATCTGCAAGCTCTTTCCGATCCGCACTATACGGCCGACGGCATCTGGTCGGACGGCCGGTTGATAGGCATTCTTTATTACTGGACGGCTCCGGAATATGTCTATATCGAGCATTTGGCCATTTCGCCCGACCTGCGCGGTGCCAATATGGGCAGCCGGGTATTGGAGGCTTTTTGCCGGAAGGCCGGACGCATCGTGCTGGAAATCGATCCGCCGGAGACGGAAATCGCCGTTCGCCGCCTCCGATTTTACGAGCGGCTGGGGTTCGTGCGCAACGATTACCATTATGTCCATCCGTCGTTCCAGCGTCCTTATGAGCCGCACCAGTTGGTACTGATGAGCTATCCGAAGGCTATGACCGACGAGGAGTGCCGCAGTTTCGAACGCTTCGTCCGCGATCCGGTCCTTCGTTATTCCTGTCACGGAAAAAAGGAGTAATACCTTTAGAATATAATTAGGTAATAATGGAAACGGCCCGAAGACTTTTCGATCTTCGGGCTGTTTTATGGTAATCGGATGCTGCCTACAAGAGCAAGATCACGGCGAGCGATGCGACCGAAATGACGGCCCAGAGGATGATGCCCAGCACCAGAGGCTTGAGGCCTACCTTGCGGATTACCTCTATGGAGAGTCCTCCGCCGATCAGGAACAGCGTGGCCGAAAGTCCGCAGCGGGCGGCGACCGAAATGCCGTGCGTGAGCTGGGTCGGCAGGTTGCAGTAGGTGTTTACGAGCATGGCAACGACGAACCAGAAGATGAACCAGGGGATCTGGATCTTCTTGCCTTTCTGACGGAAGATCAGGGCCGACACCAGCGACAGGGGGATGATCCACAGGGCGCGGGTGAGTTTGACGGTCGTGGCTACCTTGAGCGCCTCCTCGCCGTAGGCGGCACCGGCGCCGACGACCGAACTGGTGTCGTGGATGGCGATCGCGGCCCAGGTTCCGAACTGGGTCTGCCCCATGCCGAGCCAATGCCCGATGACGGGGAATACGAAGAGGGCGACGGCGTTGAGAATGAAGATCGTGGCCAGTGACAGCGAAGTTTGGTTCTCGTCGGCATCGATAACGGGTGCGACCGCTGCGATGGCGCTGCCGCCGCAGATCGCCGTGCCCGACGAGATCAGGTAGCTGTTTTTGCGGTTGATGCGCAGCAGGCGTCCCAGCACTACGCCGACGATCATTACCGTGACTACCGAAATCACCGTGAAGGTCATGCCTTCGCGCCCGGCGGCCAGCGATTCGTGGAAGTTCATGCCGAATCCCAGTCCGACGACGCAGTATTGCAGCAATTTTTTCGAAGCCTTCTTGCTCCAGACCGGAAATGGATTGCCGAGGGTCAGGGCGAAGAGAATGCCCGCGAAGAGCGTGACGACGGGCGAACAGAAGAGCGAACCTGTGAGCAGTCCGGCAAAAAGGATTTGGCGCCAGTTGAGCTTTGCGGATTGCATGGATTTCGTGAGTTGCAGCGGTTTCATACGGTGCTAATAACTTTTTGTAAACGATGCTGCAAATATACAGGCTTTATCCCCTTGAAACAACGGGGAAAAAGTTATGTCATATAACTAAAGGTTATTGCCATTGTCGCTGCGATGACCGATCCGCTCCCGTTACCGGTAATTTCGGATCAGGTCGCGGAAATAGGCGATCATTCGTCCGTAGTTCTCGAGCGAGATCGATTCGTTTTCGTTGTGGATCGTACCCTGTTCCTGTTCGGTAAGGAGTACCGGCATGAAACGATATACGTTCGGACTCACCGCCTCGTATTTGTAGGCGTCCGTGCCGCCGAGCGTCAGGTAGGGCGTTACGATCGTACCCGGGTAGAGCCCGGCGAGCGAGGTGCGGATCATTTCGAAGGCGTGGACATCGTCCGGGGAGATTTGCGACGGTTCGCGGGTCGAGAGTTCCTCGATCCGGACGTCGTATCCGTTGCAGATATTTTCGACATGCCGCTTCACCTGGGCCGTCGTGTTGCCCGGCAGCAGGCGGAAATTGACCGTGACTTCGGCTTCCGAAGCCAGTACGTTGGCCGCGTCGCTGCCCCGGGCCATGGTGATGGCGGTGGTGGTGCGTACCAGGGCATTGGTGGCCGGGTTGCTTTCGAACGAGCGGAGCAGCAGGCTCTCCAGCAGCCAGCGGTTGGCGATCGCGGTGCGCTGGGCGACTCCCATCGAGCCGCCGATCCGATCGAGGAAAGCTATGACCGGAGCTGTCAGGAAGGCGGGCATCTGCTCCCGGTTGAGTTGTTCGATGATCTCGGCCGCCAGTACGAGCGATCCTTTTTCCGGCGGCATCGAAGAGTGACCTCCGGTGCCCCGGACCGTGATTCGGATCGTGCTGAATCCCTTTTCGGCCGTTCCTACGAGGGCAGCCGTACGTTGGATTCCTCCCAGCCCGGGGGCGATGATGATGCCGCCTTCGTCATAGACGGCGTCGAAAGCGATGCCCTGTTCTTCGAAATAGCGGGCGATCTTCAGGGCACCCTGCGTGCCGCCGGTTTCCTCGTCGAATCCGAGGGCGATCCACACGTCCCGCTCCGGGCGGAATCCCTCCGCAAGCAGCGAGTCGGTCGCTTCGAGGATCGAGAACAGCATGCCTTTCATGTCGAGCGTGCCGCGCCCGTAGATCCGTCCGTCGGCTACGGCGCCGGAGAAGGGTGGGTAGTCCCAGCCCGGAAGGGGTGCATCGGGAGCCGACGGGTCGTAATTGAGCACGGGAACCACGTCGTAGTGGGAACAGAGCAGGATCGGGGGCAGGGCCGGGTTCTTGCCGGGCCAGCGGAATACAAGCCCGTATTCGTTGATCGTCAGAGTATCCAACTGACTGTAAATCGCGGGATATGCCTGCGGCAGATAGGCTTTGAAGGCTTGGAACGGATTGTCGTCCGTCCGGTCGATCGCATCGCTTACGGTCGGAATCCGGATTCCGCCGGCCAATCGTTCGACGGCCTGGGCGGACGGTTCGACGCTCCGGGGAGGCCCGTCCGGACCGGTGGTGCGGATGAAGGGATAGGTCGCGGTGCGGACTATCACTACGGTGCAGAGTACGAGGAGCGACACGGCGGCGATGCCCGTCAGGAGCCAGATTATTTTCTTTTCTTTTTTCATGGAAGCGGTAGGTTAATATAGGTCCGATCGTCCGGTTTACGTGCAATTAATCTGCCATACGGAAATTTTTTCGAATTTATTTTCGCCCTTACAGGGCCTTCCGGAGGCGTTTTTCGGGGGGGGGATTTTGTCGGGAAAAAGCGGTTGGGAAAGCGAAATTTTTTCCATATCCTTATATCGTTGAGCTTCGGTGGAGAAGTTCTGGCCGGAATGCTATCGGGTTGCGGTGAGTTTGTAAGACTCTTTTGGGCG
>ERZ1504966.618-NODE-618-length-10806-cov-5.483490_pt1 | contig 10806 bp, 10 predicted proteins | sample MGYA00574584_ERZ1504966 | MGnify/ENA primary metagenome ERZ1504966 (study PRJEB39906, sample SAMEA3182065) | gut metagenome | biome: human; feature: gut; material: Stool; isolation source: human stools | place: Canada | collected 2013-01-28 ... | reverse complement strand
AAATGAGGGCAGAATAAACAAACTTGTTTGTTTTATTCTGTCGAAGTTTTCGATACCCCTTTATCCGACGGTCGCAGCATCGAATCCGCAGGATGCTTATTCGCGGTCCGGGCCGTGTCTGTAATACCGACGTTCCCCTGAATTCCCACTTTGGAAGGGACTTGGGAAGCTCGGTTCTCAGAGAGATTCCTAAAGTACATAATCACGTTGCCGAATGTATTTTGCCTTTTGTGAAGAGAGGAGTTTTAGCGGATCGATCGAGAGCTGCTTCGCCCCGAAAAACTTCGGTAAAACGACGGTTTTTTGCAATTCAAGCGATGTTTTTTGTCAAGAAAATTGGTTTGTTGTGCGTTGTTTCGGAGAAAATCCTTATATTTGCATCGCGTTGAATCCCGAATGGGAAACGGACGCGATGCGCGAAGGTTGCGAAAGGTAGTTTGAGAGAGTGGTGCGGAAATTTTCTTCTTGTGAATTTTTTGAAAAATTTGGAGGAAAGAAAATAATGGTTACCTTTGCAGTCCCGAGCCATTTTTAACGGGAGCTTAGCTCAGCTGGTTCAGAGCGTCTGCCTTACAAGCAGAGGGTCGGGGGTTCGAATCCCTCAGCTCCCACAATTGAAAATCAACGACTTACAGCAATGTAGGTCGTTTTTATTTTGTGTGCCTCCGTGGTCGGTTTACACGTTTTTTGCCCGTTTGTGTTAACCAATGTGTCAACCGAAATGACGCATGAAAGCAAACATTGAGGTCATTTGTTACAAGTACAAACCTCTCAAAGACGGAACGCTTCCTTTAATGCTCCGAGTTACGAAAGACCGCAAACGCAAATACGTTTCGCTCGGCCTTTCCCTGCACGAAAAATTTTGGGATTTCGAGAAAGGCAAGCCCAAACGGAATTGTCCCAACAAGGAGCAAATCGAACGGCTGATAGCCGCAAAAACGGCGGAATACAACGATTTGATTGTCGAAATGACCTCCCAGCAACGTGAATACACGGTGGAAACGCTCGTGTCCCATTTTTATAACCAAGTCCGTTGCGCTACGGTGGTCGAATTGTACGATAAACTGATTGACGACATGAAACGCGGCGGTAAACTCGGCAATGCAGGCGTTTACAAATACTCCCGTACATCGTTGCTGAAATTCACGGGGCAGCGGTTGCAAATTCCGTTCAGCGACATTGACGCCGTGTGGTTGCGTCGTTACGAGAATTGGTTACGGACGAGCGGTTGCGGTGATACGACCATTAGCCAACTCTTTCGAACGTTGCGTAGCGTGTTCAACAAGGCGGTAGAATTGCAGTTGGTGAAACGGGACTATTACCCGTTCGATGCCTATAAAGTCAGCAAATTCGATACGCGGACGAAGAAACGGGCCATTACGAAAGAGGACGTGCGCAAGGTTATTGCACTCGACTTGTCGCAAGGCTATCCCTCCGAACGATTGGCGCGTGATATTTTCGTGTTCAGCTATTTCGGAGCAGGGATTAACTTTGCAGACATCGCCCTGCTGAAATACGGGAATGTACGGGACGGTCGGGTGCAATACGTTCGCAAGAAAACGGGTAAGCCTATCAATTTTCTGCTGACGGAAGAAATGCGGAATATCATTGTCCAATACCAGCGTCAAGGACAGACGGATGAAGATTATATTTTTCCGATACTCGACCGTCGTGTGCATAGGACGGAGCAGCAGAGATATGACCGAACGCATAAGGTGCTGACGAACACGAATCGTTGGTTACGTAAAATCGGACAACGGGTTGGCATCGAACATCTGACTACCTATGTCGCTCGGCATACGTTCGCCACCGTGCTGAAAAGGTCGGGAGTGAATATTGCCATCATTTCCGAATCGTTGGGACATTCCGATTTATCGACCACCCAAATCTATTTGGATAGTTTCGAGAACAGCCAAATCGACGCGGCAATGCAGAATCTATTGTGAACGAAAAAGGGCACTCCGACGAATATACGGAGTGTCCTTTTTTTCAACGACAGCAGGCTGAAATTAGGCGACCGTCGTTTGTTCGGGAAGACGTTTTATATCTTCCGACAGAAATCTGTCCGCATCTTCGGGCGAGAAGCGTTTCCCGTAAAGTTGCACATCAGCCCCTAATGTACGGGATACACCGTCTTTCAGCACCTTTTTCATCGTGGCACTACCGAGGAACACAATATGTTCCGCTACATATTCAGGCTTCAAGCCCAAGATTTCGCACTCGCGGCAATACCTGCGGCTGTCAAGCAGGATATTTACCTGCTCCATGAAATCAGCCCAGAATTTGTTAGCATCCGAGTAAGCCGCATTCATAAATTTGTCGATGCAGGCCAATTTAATTTCGTTATCCTTTTTCAGTTGGACATCGAAAACGGGCCGTGCCTGCGTCATTACACGCCACATCGGGGGCGTAGTCGAACGGCGGCGGCGCGAGGTCTGCGCCGTCTGCTGTTCTTTCTGTTCGGCAACGGGAGCAGGCGTAGCGGTTGCGGCGTTTGCCGCGTTCTGCTCGTTTACGTTGTTTTGTCCGTTAATAATAGCATTAGCCATAATCTTAAATACTCCTTTTACAGAGGGGCTTAAATTATTCTGCATCCCTTGCCCAAGCGTTTGCAGGTCGTCGGGTTTATCCCTTTCGACACTACAAAGATTTGACTTTTCGCACCCCAAATACGGGGAGTGAAATAAAGGGCGTTTTTACTCTCCCTCTGCAAATTACAGATAAACAGCGGAATAAGTTGCAGGCATGCGCCCTTTGCAGGACTTAATTATTCCTTTTAACGAATCGTCGCTATACAAAAAACTGTCGTTATAGGTAAATTCATAGAGGTAACAGATACGCGAAATCAGCAACAGCCGATTCAATGAAACACTCTTGTCGGGTTGCTTCGGGCGGTTGTCGCCCAATAAAGTGTTCAGCATATCCCGATACATCTCCACAGTCCGATAAATCCGAAACGACGTACTCGGATAGGTTTCGTCGAAACTGCCCGTGTCAATCCCGTAATACTGAATCTTCCTGCCTTTGCATTCCCGTTCATAGGTTTCCCGCAGCCAGTCCAAAATCCCACGCTTTATAACGGGCAGAACCTCGACTTTCTTTCTGTTCTTTTTAAGAGTTATTTCAATATCATCGTCCGCGAAATCCTCGCCCAACTCTTTGAACAGATTTTGCACCGCCTTATCCAAAGACGCGGGTTTCACAAGGCCGCAGTTCTTAAACGAGGTTTCGACATAATCGTAAATAAAGACCAGCGCAAACCAGAATTTCTCGACATCCAGCCCCAATCCCATAACCGTAGCGATTATATCGTCGTTAGCCAGATAATCCGACTTGGCAAAGGGCATCTTAATCTTCCCCGTACAGTAGCGATATTCGAATTGCGGCGTGCGGATTCCATACGTCTGTTCATCACATCCGCAGGCAATATCGACATACTCGCGCAACTCACGGCGCATCGGGTCGAAATCCCAATGCACAATCTTATCGTTTTCATCCATCAGTAAGGCTTCATACATACTCTTACGGATGGCATCGGCCTCTTTCTCATTCATAAAATAGCGTTTTACACCCAAATTTACGGCTTTTTACGTGTACATCGCACTTATTTACCGTGCAAAAACCGCTATTAGCACTTAAAACATGTGTTCGAAAGGAATTTCAGAACAGCCGCGCCATGTACCGAACCGCTAATAGTACTGAATTACATGACACGAAAGGTGTTTTAGAACAACAGACTATGTAAAATACCCGCTAATACTACTTTTTGCACATTAATTTCCACGTCGAACACACTCCGCCACCCCGTAAACAGCCCTATAATGCCATTTAAGACATAGATAAAAATGTTCGGATTAATTGCTGTCCGACCTTTGTTCCCAATAAAAAAGGTGCTATCTTTATAATACGAGAGAGGAAAATCCGACAAGTAAGGGTAAGGTCATGTAAGGGACATTTTCGGTGTCCCTTGCTTTTGTGCCCTGCTCGCATATTTTTTGTGTCGGAAATCAATTCTCCTTATAAAGATACTTTCCACACCGAAAAAATGCGGCCGCATAAAAAGTGTGTCGGAAATTAAATTTACTAATAAAGATGTTACCCGCACAAAAAATATGCGGCGTAATTTTTCCCTTACTCTTTACTTATGAATTCAATCATTACCGCACCATCGGACGCACTCCACGTTCAGCAAATTCCCGAACTCGACAACGAATTACCCGAAAACTGCATCTTTAATAAGGGCAAGACGGGATGCGGCGCAACGACACTTGCCATCGAGAACCGAGTGCCGACCTTAATTGCCGTTCCGACGGTGAACCTTATCAAGAACAAACTGCCCGAACACGCCGACCTGCTGGGGGTTTACGGCGGTGTCACCAACCAAGAGATAGCCGACTATCTGAAAACGCACGACCGCTGAAAAATCATGGCCACCTATGATGCAATTCCGCGTGTCGCAGAGGTTGCAGGAGCGGAGATATACGCCAAAGCCCTGCTGTTGGTAGACGAATATCACCGCCTGCTGTTCGATTATTCATTCCGACACAGAGTCGTTACGGGATTGCTTGCCGAAATGCCCAAATTCAGCCGTGCGACTTATATGTCCGCGACACCCATCGAGCGGGAATTTCTGCTGGATGAATTGCAGACCTTGCCGACAACGCGGATTGTTTGACCCAGCGAACCGCCGATGCAGGTGCGGTTGTGGCATGAAAACAGCCCGTTGGCATCGGTCGTAAATCTTTGCCACAATGCCGTAACGCACAATATTCCCTGCAATCTGCATTTCTTTGTAAACAGCGTCGATTTTATCGGGCGGGTGTTGCATCATGCCCGACTGTCGCCCGACGAGGTGAAAATCGTCTGTTCGACAAGCGGGACATCCGAGCAGATAAACCGCGAGAAATTAGGCGATACTTATACAATCGGAATTCCCGACAAAGCGGTGCGCAAAATCAATTTCTACACCTCGACGGCTTTCGAGGGGTGCGACATTTACGACAAGCAGGGCAAAATATACGTCGTGAGCGACGGCACGGCACGACATCACCTGCTGGACGTTTCGACGACGATACGGCAGATTGCAGGACGCATACGAGATACACGTTACAAAGAGATAACGCATATCTTCTCGACGGTACGATACGCCGAGGGCATCACCTATCCGCAATTCAAAGCCGCAACGGAAAAAGAATTGGATAAGGCCGAACGCTTCGTGAAATGATATGCGACGGCGGATGAAGATTTACGCAATCAAATTTACACCAATAACAAATACATCAATACCGATACAATGACCATAGACCGCAACCGAATCAAATTGGAACTGCTGAATTTTCGCAACTATGCCGAGATTTACGCCGACAGCCGTAACCTTATTACGGAATACGAGCGTAACGACAACAAGATAACAACTGCCGAACGGCATGACATCCGACTGACCAAGCTGGAAAAGAACGCCAAAGCCAAGATACCGTTTAAGGAGTTGTTCGACCGATATGCCGAGCTCAAAGCGTCCGACACGAATCCTTTTTCGACGGACGTGTTCGCATTATCGCTTATCGAGCGGCGGAACCCGTTGGTAAAACAAGCCTTTGAGATATTGGGGACAGAACGGGTGCGGGAACTCAAATACAATCAGACGCAGATACGGCGCGAACTGATTAAATGCTCGGCGGATGAACTCGCATATAAAATCGTCAAACGGATAAATACCGATTTACACCACGGAAAGGCGATACCCTCTAAAATCATTAAAGAGAGATTGCAGACCATATACGACGATTTGGGGGTTGAGCGCAGAGCAAAAGCGACGGATATTGCCCAATGATTCGATACCGCGAAAGGCTACAAGAACATCGACGGCAAGAACTCCGAGTGCTACACCATCATAAGGGATAAACTCGTTGCGAGGAAAAAGATTGCAGCGGAATAATATCGCAACTCCGATTAGCTGAAAAGTCGGTCGGAGTTTTTCGGTACATATACCCCGACCGAGCGGACAATCCCTATTTTTCACCCCTCCCCCTTTTCAGATGGAAAACCGAATTTTCATCCTTCCCATTTAATAGGATTCCACATAAAACAGACCACTCCCTATTTATGCCCGAAACCATATAACAGCATAGAATTATCTGCATTATATAGAATCGAAAAGTTATTTTTACATGGAGATATGCCGCCCTGTTTAGTTGGCTATGAATGGAGTTGTCTTTTTACAAGTAATGGGGAATAACTCTAAACTTTACAGACCATGAAAACATTAAATGAAAGGGCGACAGAAATTCTGCAAGCCTTGTTAGCCGTGCGGGCTTACAGAATCGACCACGGGAACGGAGTTTACACACGCTTACGTGCCGCAATGATTGGGCGCAATGGAAAGTACAACCTTATTTCGCTGGTAGAATACTACGAAGCTAAAGGTAAACTTGCGCAGAATACAGAAATGAATTTTGCATTTGACACAAGTACAAAGCAGTTTATCCCGTACTATTACTGCAACAAAACTCTCCGCATTGAATCGCATAGTGCATACCCGACAGAAAACGGAATGGAGAATTGCGCCGAGGAACGACAGGCTGACCACACAAATTTTGCAAACCGATGGCTAATACGCATGAACTCGCAACAACCGATTATATGAATGCGCAACGAGTAGTACAGAATTGTGTTTTGAAGAATCAAAGCACGGTTATCGAGGAAATGATACGGGCAAACCTTATTTCCGAAGAATATCTTTATCCGTTCGCGGATGATGTTATGGAATGGTGGCTGATTGATTCTTGGCTGGCCGAACGACTGAAAGAGCAAGGCGAGGTTATCATCGAGGAATACGGTTGCTACTGGTGGGGCAGACAATCCAGCGGGCAGGCGATTTACATGGACGGCGTAATACAAGAAATCTGCGGGAACGATTAACCCAACTTACAACTAACAAAGTTTCGATTCCATACTCCCTGCTATTGGATAGAAACTTTGTTTTTCAGAAATTTGATACGGCAACAATCCCGAAAAGCGGGACAAGGTCATTGCGTTTTCAGAATATGTTTTTTACCTTTGTGGATGACATATTGAAATTTACGGAAGCGTAAGTTTATTCTCGGATAGTGAACGTAGGAAATTCATTGAACATGAGAATAGGCAGACCTTATCTCCCGTCATATCCTTTACGGATACGGCGCGGGGTTGTTGCTTATTTGAATGTTCGGGCAATCCTACGGCCTACTATCCTCAAATGAGCTTTCAGCCCTGCGCTTTCTTATTTATTGAATCCACTATTGAGGGGCGGATAGTAAGATTTGAAAAAACACTTAATTCAAATACTTACTATTTATGAAAAAACTACTATCTCTTGTGTTTTGCGGCTTGTTGCTATTTGGGTGTAGCGATAAGTACGACGACAGCGCATTGCGTAATGACCTGAACGACCTCGAAAATCGCGTAGCGAAATTAGAGGAACTCTGCAAGCAGATGAATACCAATATTTCATCGTTGCAGAAGATTGTAGACGCATTACAGGATAATCTGTCTATTTCCAAAGTTGAACAAATTTCCGATGGTTATATTATCTATTTTTCAGATGGCTCTACTGCCACGATTAAAAATGGAAAGGATAGCGGGACTATTCCTATTATTGGTGTTAAACAAGATACGGACGGCATCTATTATTGGACGCTTGATGGTGAATGGCTGACCGATGAAAAGGGAAATAAAGTAAAAGCACAGGGCACAGACGGCAAGGACGGTGTTGATGGCGAGGATGGAAATGACGGTGCAAACGGAGAAGATGGTGTAGATGGAACCAATGGCAAAGATGGCATTACACCACAACTGAAAATAGAGAATGGTCGCTGGATGCTTTCAATGGATAATGGTAAAACTTGGACTGATATAGGACAAGCAACGGGAGCAGACGGGACGGATGGAGAAGATGGTGTCGATGGCAAGGACGGAACGAATGGCATCTTCAAAAGTGTAAGAGAAGATGATGATAATGTCTATTTCACATTGGAGGACGATTCTATTATCACGATTCCTAAAAGCGATAATTCAGAGTTTGCAATTGCATTCGATACGACCGATATAGCCATTCTCAATGGAGGAGAGAGCAAAACGATTTCCTATACGATTACGAGTGCAACGAAAAATACGGTTGTCAAAGCCATTGCACAGGATGGATGGAAAGTCAAAGTAAATGCGACCTCCACGGATAAGGGAACGATTACGATTACAGCCCCTAATCCAATTGTAGAAAGTGAAATCCTTGTGTTTGCTAATGACGGTTCCTATCGTACCGTTATGGTGTCGCTGAATTGTATGCAGGGGCAAATCAATATAGCAGATAACTCTATTGATGCTACTCCTGCTGGGGGTACACAGGAAATCAAATTGACAACGAATTTGGATTATACCGTTGAGATTCCTGACAATGCCCAATCGTGGTTATCGCTGGCTCCTCAAACACGAGCCTTGCGGGAAGATACGATTGTTTTTGAGGTAACTGCTAACGAGGGGATTCAACGCTTTGCAACGGTTGCTTTGAAGGACGAACAAGGCAATACTTTACAAACGATTATTTTTCGACAATTGGGAACGTGTACCGAAATACATGTCGAAACGAAAGGTGAACTGGAAAATGTGTTGGCGGATTATGATTATGCCAATATTGAATCGTTGAAGATTATAGGTGTGCTGAATGATGTCGATTTTCTGTTTATCTATCGCATGATGCCTAATCTGAAAAACCTCGATATTGCAGAGGTAAATATTACAGCATTACCAATACAAGCATTTTATAAATCTACAAATGTCGAGAATCTGATTCTCCCAAATACATTAATAACGATTGGGGAAGAAATGTTTTATCAAAGCAAGTTGAAAACCGTTGTAATCCCTGCAAATGCAACAACTATCGGTAATTCTGCATTTGAACAGTGCGCATCTTTGATTTCGATAGATATTCCTGCCAACGTAGAAACAATTGGAACTGCTGCATTTAAGGGATGTTCCTCTCTGACAACTGTAACCTTTGAAAAAGAGTCTCAACTGAAAACTATCAGTGGTGGCTATTCTAACCCTAATTATTATGGTGTGTTTTCGGATTGTACTGCATTGACTTCTATTAAAATACCCGCCAGCGTGAAAACGATTGAAGAGGCGGCATTCAAGGGTTGTTCCTCTTTAGCAACAGTGACTTTTGAGAAAGGCTCTCAACTGAAAACTATCGGTGGTGATTCTTATTCTTCTGGCGCTTTCTCGGATTGTACTGCATTAACCTCTATTGAAATCCCTGCAAGTGTAGAAACGATTGAAGCAGCTGCATTCAGAGGTTGTTCCAAATTGGCAACCGTGACTTTTGAGAAAGCTTCTCAACTGAAAACTATCAGTACAGCTTTCTCATCCTGCCCTATAATCTCTATTGAAATCCCTGCGAGTGTAGAAACGATTGAAACCTCGGCATTCAGGGGTTGTTCCAAATTGGCAACAGTGACTTTTGAGAAAGGCTCTCAACTGAAAACTATCCGTAGTGCCGATTCTTATTATCCTCATACTTATTATGGTGCTTTCTCATTCTGCCCTATAACCTCTATTGAAATCCCTGCAAGTGTAGAAACGATTGAAGCAGCTGCATTTAAGGGATGCTCCTCTTTGGCAACCGTGACTTTTGAGAAAGGCTCTCAGTTGAAAACTATCAGTGGTGACTATTCTACTGGTTCTACTTCTAATTATTCTGGCGTTTTCTCGGATTGTACTGCATTGAAATCCATTGAAATCCCTGCAAGTGTAGAAACGATTGAAGCAGCTGCATTTAAGGGATGCTCCTCTCTGACAACTGTAACCTTTGAAAAAGAGTCTCAACTGAAAATTATCGGTGGTGGTTATGGCTATTCTTATTCTGGTACTTTTTATTATTACGGCGCTTTCTCGGATTGTACTGCATTGAAATCCATTGAAATCCCTGCAAGTGTAGAGACGATTGAAGTGGTGGCATTCAAGGGGTGTTCCTCTCTGATAACTGTAACCTTTGAGAAAGGCTCTCAACTGAAAATTATCGGGGGAGGTTTTCGTTCTGGTTCTTATCATGGTGCTTTCTGCCAATTAAAGAATCTAATGACCGTCGATATGTCTGCCTGTACGCAGGTTAAGACAATCGATGAATACGCTTTTTACGATGATTCCGAACTTCGATTATTCAAGATCGGCACGGAGACGCCACCAACTTGTGGAAGCTCTGCTTTTGTCGGCATAAATCCTTATTCGGTACTGAAAGTGCCTTCGGGTTGCGCCGATACATATAGGACTACATATGGTTGGAAGAACTTTGCAAGCATTACAGGATTAGACGAATAAAAATAAGAACTTATGAGTAACTATCAAAATCGCATTGATTTTATTTCCCGCACGCGACAAATCCTTATTCAATACGAACACAACTGTAACTATGAAAAGACCCTCTTTATGAATTGTTGTGTGGGCCTCTTAATTATGCCGCAACAATGCGCAGACCATGACAAAAATATATCCGTAGATGGATTAGTTGATTACGAAAACTGGGGAATTGATATAAAGAAAATTAAGACCAATAGACTTGGACGAGGCAATGATATAAATTCAATCGAAAATATCGCATACCATATTCGTAACGCGATATGCCATTATCGACTTGATATAATGAATTGCAATACAGAAAATATTAAAAGCATTCGTCTTATTGATAAAAAGCGTCAGAAAAAAAGAAAAAATATAACAACTTTCGATTTAGAATTAAGTTTCGATGATTTCCGAAAATTCGTGCTGAAATACGCA
>ERZ1504966.611-NODE-611-length-10858-cov-3.759789_pt1 | contig 10858 bp, 9 predicted proteins | sample MGYA00574584_ERZ1504966 | MGnify/ENA primary metagenome ERZ1504966 (study PRJEB39906, sample SAMEA3182065) | gut metagenome | biome: human; feature: gut; material: Stool; isolation source: human stools | place: Canada | collected 2013-01-28 ... | reverse complement strand
ATCGAGTGGCAAGCAAAAAATAACCAATTATGCGTCCTGATTTTCTAAAGCTTTATCCCCAGGTGACGATAAGTCAGGTCTGTTACCACACGACCCTTGGGTGTTCTGCTCAGGAACCCATTCTTGATCAGATAAGGTTCGTAGACATCTTCTATAGTGCCGGCATCTTCTCCGATGGCAGCTGCAAGGGTATCCAGTCCCACAGGACCACCGTTAAATTTCTCGATGATCGTCACGAGGATATTCCTGTCGATATGATCTAAGCCCATCTTGTCCACATCCATAAGATCCAGTGCGGTTCTGGCTACTTCTTCTGTAATGATTCCGTCGTATTTGACCTGTGCGAAATCGCGGACACGCTTCAAGATACGGTTGGCAAGTCTGGGCGTTCCACGGCTTCGCCTGGCCATCTCTTTTGCTCCGGCAGGTTCGATCTCTACATCCAGGATTCCTGCGGAGTGCATGATGATCTGCTGCAATTCCTCTATGGTATAGAATTCCAGATGATGGATCATTCCGAAGCGATCCCGCAGAGGTGCTGTCAAAAGTCCTGCCCGGGTCGTCGCTCCTACCAGCGTGAACTTCGGTAATTCCAGGCGGACGGACCTGGCACTGGAGCCCTTACCGATCATAATATCAATACAATAATCTTCCATGGCGGGATACAGTACTTCCTCCACCTGACGATTCAGACGATGTATCTCATCCACGAACAGCAGATCTCCTTCTTCCAGATTGTTTAAGATGGCAGCCATCTCTCCCGGCTTCTCGATCGCCGGTCCGCTGGTCACCTTCATATGGACTCCCATCTCATTGGCAATGATCCCGGCAAGGGTGGTCTTACCAAGTCCGGGTGGTCCGTAGAACAGCACATGATCCAGTGCGTCCCCACGCTGTTTTGCTGCGGTAATATAGACCTTCAGGTTCTCCTTTATCTTGGACTGACCGATATAATCGTCCAGCGTCTGGGGACGTAAGGAGCCTTCCAGTTTAATATCTTCTTCTGTGATATTTGTCTCTATCATTCTTCTGGACATAGTCGTTGCTCTCATTCCTTAAAACAATTTTTTCAGGGCAGCCTTTAAGATTGCTCCGGAATCCATGGCCTCCACATCTTCGATGGCATTGACAGCCTTTAAACTCTCTGCCTGTCCGTAGCCCAATGCCACCAGGGCTTCCACAGCTTCCTTTTTCTTCTCACTGTCGATATGCAGGCTTCCTGCGGTCAGGATGCCTTCCGCACCGCCTGCTGCAATCTCTCTGGAGATCAGCGTATCGTCAATGGATATCTTATCCTTTAATTCCAGGATCAGCCGCTGCGCCGTTCTGGTGCCTACGCCCGGTGCCTTCGATATCGCTTTGGCATCCCCGGACATAATGGCAAACCGCAGAGAATCTGCATCCATAACAGACAATATGGCCAGTGCTCCCTTAGGTCCGATACCGCTGACCGTAATACAGAGCTTGAACATCTCCAGATCACTCCGGGAGAGAAATCCATATAATAAAAAGGCGTCTTCCTTCACATAGGTATATGTATAGAGCCGGACCTGCTCTCCGATTCCGGGAAGTTTCGATGCCGTGTCCGCGGAGATCCGGACATTGATTCCGAAGCCGTTGACATCGATCACCGCGTTATCTACCGTAACATCTTCCAAAAAGCCATTTATATATGCAAACATGTATGTTAAATCCTCGTCTTTCCTGGCTTGCCAAATCATAGCACATAAAATTCGGCTACGATATGTTTATCATACCATAGCCGAACATATGTTTCAAGTAGTTTTAACTCTGGATCTGTTTTAACTGGTAGAACTCTCCCTTCAGAGCCATCAGCTCATCATAGGTACCATATTCCGTACAATGTCCGTCGGCGATTACTGCAATCCTGTCGGCATCCCGGATCGTTGACAGTCTGTGTGCCACAATAAACGTTGTCCGCCCCTCCGTCAGATTGTTTAACGCCTGCTGGATCAGTTTTTCGGAGATACTGTCCAATGCCGAGGTTGCTTCATCCAGCACGATAACCTTCGGATCCCGGATCAGTGCTCTGGCAATAGAAATACGCTGTCTCTGGCCGCCAGATAGCTTGCCGCCGTGTTCTCCCACCATAGTGTCGAGACCTTTTGGAAGGGATGCGATCAGGTCTGACAGATTCGCAGCCTTGATCACATTCTGTAATTGTTCTTCTGAGACATTTTCACAGCCGTAGGTAATATTATCGCGGATCGTTCCGGAGAACAGAATGGATGTCTGAGGTACTACCGCTAAATGTTTTCTGTATGTTCTAAGATCGATTTTGCTTAAATCTTTGCCGTCGATCAGGACTTTTCCACTCTCCGCCTGATGGAAACCGATGACCAGGTTTAAGATCGTGGATTTTCCGGCACCGGACTCGCCTACCAGTGCAATGGTCTCTCCCGCTTTCACATGAAGATTTAAGTGGTTCAATACGTTATGCTCGTTGTTTTTGTAATGGAAACATACATCTTCAAAGTCAAAAGTACCGGTCACCTGCTCCAGTTTTTCCTTGCCTTCATTGTCTTCGATATCCTCAGACAGCAATACCTCACCGATGGAATTCACGGATTCGATACCTTTTGCAATAGTGGGCAGCAGGGTAACGATAGAAGATACCTGATTGACCACGGTAGCAAAATAACTCTGATACAGTGTGATATCACCGGCCTGGATCTTCCCGCCGATGGCGAGATATCCGGTAAATGCCAGACAGATCACCTGAAAGATCTGGAATACCGCCCAACCCACCGATCCAAACAATGCCTGGATCAGATCCAGCTTATAGCCCTTCTCCGCCACAGCAAACAGTTGCCCGCTCATTTTGGATACTTCTTCATCCTCCAGGGCATGGGCTCTGGTCACGGGTACCAGTTCCACCATTTCCATGACTCTGGCGGAGGTCTCTTCCATTTCCTTACGGAACTCCGTATTTCTCTTCTTCATAATATTCCGGAAGGTAACCATGGTAATTGCCGCCACCGGTGTGGTCAACAGGAAAAATATAAATACGATGCGACTCTTACTGATAGTGACCACCAGTGCAACCCCGATATTCAGGGCAATATTTAAAATACTTAAAAATAACTGTGTGGAAAGACCTTCCACTGCTTCCACATCGCGCATGATTTTGGACTGCAGTCGTCCGGACTGGGTCTCCACATGATAGGAAATGGACAGCTGCTGTAATTTCCGGATCAGCGCTTTCCGAAGTCCTGTCTCCGCATAGCGGGTCGCCAGGCTCTTATAGGAAGTGTACAGATAATTCATGGGAATATTTAGCAGGATCAGTCCCGCTTCCAGAATACTGTAAAATATAATATTCCGGAAAGTATCCGGATTGTGCGCCGTCACATCGTTAATAATATTCGCTGTAATGATGGGCAACACCCAGACACAGGCATGCTTTGCGAAGAAGCAGATCACTGCCATGACAAATTTATGATAATTCCCCTTATACAGATGCATCAGTGTCCGCAGGGGATGTCCCTGATTATTCCGATAGCATTCAATAAACCAGCTCTCGGTGTCCATCTTTTTTTTCGGAGATGTTTTTGCTTCAAAATCTTTCATATTTGCAGGATACCTTTCCTATTTGTTCGTTCCTTTCATTTTAGCGCAATTAATATGCGTTTTCCAGTCCGTTTTTGCGCTCTTTACCTATAAACAACTGTTTTTTTGCGAAAAAATAGGGCTGTGACAGAACTTTTACATTCCTCACACAGCCCTTTTCATAGCATTATTTTTTACAATCGATTAGTTGTTGATCAGCTTATCGTTCTCATTGTTCCAGCTGTAAAGCTTACGGATCTCTTCGCCGACCTTCTCGGAAGGATGCTCAGAAGCAAGCTTTCTCATAGCCTTGAAGTGAACCTGCTTGCCTGCGGGAGACATATCTAACAGGAACTCCTTAGCGAAAGTACCATCCTGAATATCGGACAGGATCTTCTTCATGGTCTTCTTGGTCTCTTCAGTGATCAGCTTGGGACCGGTAATGTAGTCACCATACTCAGCGGTATTGGAGATGGAATATCTCATTCCTGCAAATCCACTCTGGTAGATCAGATCTACGATCAGCTTCATCTCATGGATGCACTCAAAGTATGCATTTCTGGGATCGTAACCAGCCTCAACCAGTGTCTCGAAACCAGCCTGCATCAGAGCACATACACCACCGCACAGAACAGCCTGTTCACCGAACAGATCCGTCTCGGTCTCAGTTCTGAAAGTAGTCTCCAGAACACCTGCTCTTGCGCCGCCAATACCCAGTGCATAAGCCAGTGCCAGATCCTGAGCCTTACCGGTTGCATCCTGCTCTACGGCGATCAGGCAGGGAACACCCTTACCTGCCTGGTACTCACTTCTTACAGTATGTCCGGGACCTTTGGGAGCGATCATGGTAACATCAACGTTCTTGGGAGGTACGATACATCCGAAATGAATATTGAAACCATGGGCGAACATCAGCATATTGCCCTCTTCCAGGTTGGGCTCGATGTCATTCTTGTACAGATCAGCCTGCTTCTCATCATTGATCAGGATCATGATGATGTCAGCACGCTTTGCAGCTTCTGCAGCGGTAAATACTTCAAATCCCTGTGCCTCAGCCTTTGCCCAGGACTTGGAGCCCTCGTACAGACCAATGATAACATGACATCCGGAATCCTTCAGGTTCAGAGCGTGTGCATGACCCTGGCTGCCGTAGCCGATAATTGCGATAGTCTTACCCTCTAATAAAGAGAGATTACAATCTTCCTGATAAAAAATTTTAGCCATTTTCTTCTCCTCCGTTATGAGACTAAAGATTTATAACTGATAGGGATATTCCCTAGAGCTAACGTAAACGCGTGCCTAATCCTCGATATAAGTTACGTTCTCAATACCTCTGCCCAGACCTGTAATACCGGTTCTTGCGAGCTCCAGTACTTCGTACTCTTCTGTAAAACGCTGGATCAGTGCATTAACCTTACTGTGATTACCGGTGAACTCCACGATCAGGTTCTCGGCACCGACATCAATGATCTTCGCGCGGAAATTATTGGCAAGAAATTCCACTCCCTGTCGTGTCTCCAGGCGCTTCTTTGGGTCAACCTTTACTTTGACAAGTACCAGTTCCCGATAAACGCTGTCTTCCGGATCCAGTTCCTTGATATCCCGGACATCCACCAGCTTCCCTACCTGCTTCTCGATCTGTTCCAGAATATCTTCATCACCGGATGTCACAATGGTAATTCTGGTAAAGCGGGGATCTGCTGTTACTCCTGCTGTAATACTTTCGATGTTGTAACCGCGTCTGGAAAATAATCCGGAAATACGGCTGAGTACACCCGATGTATTATCTACCAATAACTGAAATACTCTCTTCTGCATGCGTAAAATACCATACCTTTCGTATTTCTTCTTTCTTCAATCATGTGCTTCCATCACGAAACAGCGATTGTATTCTTAATATAGCAAGATGATTACAGAATGTCAATTAGTGAATTTAACATTATGATTGATGTATTTTAATCATCGTTTTCTGCACATTTTGATAATGCAAGGGTTCCGGTTCTGGCTACTTCGACGATACTGATCGATTGCAGCATCTTGATCAGAGTATCGATTTTCTCCGGTGAATCACATATTTGCAACATCATAAAATGTTTTGACATATCTACGATCTCTGTTTTCATAATGTCGCAAATTTCTATGATATCCCTACGATTATTCTTGTTATATTTAACTTTTAATAACATTAATTCCCTGGTATAACACTGTTCCTGGGATAGCGTTTTTACTTTAATGACATCCAGCTTTTTATTCAGCTGCTTTTCAATCTGTTCCAAAGTACGTTCATCACCGGAACTCACGATCGTCATACAGGAAACCGCATGATCATCCGTCTCTCCCACTGCGAGACTGTCAATGTTAAAGCATCTTCTGGAAAACAGTCCGGCCACCTTGCACAGTACACCGGAACGGTTTTCAACCAGTACGGAATATATTCTCTTCATCTCAGTACAGCCCCCTTTGTTATTTCACCAGATCCATAGGATCGATCAGACATTCTAACAGCATCGTATTGTCTTCAGCCAGAAAAGTATCCAACACTTCGTCCACATGCTCCATATTATTCAAACGCAGATAAGGAATATCATAAGCTGCGGATAATTTCTCCAGATCGGGACTTCCTGACAGATCTACCACAGAATAATGATCTTTGTAGGTATAGTGCTGATATTCGCGAACCATACCGAGATAATTGTTTTTCAATACAATGATCTTGACCGGGATCCGATGCTGTCTGATGGTGGCCAGTTCCATCATAGACATCTGGAAAGATCCGTCACCGCATACGGCAATGACCTGCTTGTCCATCGCGGCTGTTTTGGCACCCATAGCCGCAGGAATGGAATATCCCATGGTTCCCATGCCGCCGGATGTTAAGAACTTCCCTTTTTTCACGATATGATAACCGCAGGACCAGATCTGGTTCTGTCCCACATCTGCGACATAAATGCCGTCTTCCTGCATTTTCTCGGAAAGTCTGGTAATGAACGCAGCCGGATCTACAAAATCGGGATTCGGGGTTCTCTTTTTCTCCATTGTGGAGCGATATTCATTTAAGGTAGTAAGCCATTCTCCATAGTCGCAGCTGAATTCTTCCTTCTGGAAATCCTGAAAAATGTGTTTTGCATCGCCGACCAATGGGATGGAGGGACCGGCATTTTTACCGATCTCTGCGGGATCTACATCGATATGTACCAATACCTTATTCCGGGTAATCAGATCCGGCTGACTGACCGCACGATCTGCTACACGGGCTCCCACCATAATCAACAGATCCGATTCGTTCATGGCACGGTTTGCATATGCCTTGCCATTATTGCCCACCATTCCATAATACAGAGGATGTTCGGTGGGCATGACACCGATTCCCATCATGGTAGACACTACGGGAATTCTGTGTTCTTCCGCAAATGCCCGAAGCTCCTCTTCCGCCTCACTGAGCAATACACCGCCTCCGGCACAGATAATAGGCCGCTTTGCCTTTTCCAATTCCCGGATCACCTTTTTGATCTGTACGGCATGTCCCTTGACCGTTGGTTTATAAGTGCGGAGGTTTACCTCTTCCGGATAATGAAAATTCTTGATCGTGGCATTCTGAATATCAATGGGAATATCAATCAGCACCGGTCCTTTTCTACCGGTATTGGCAATATAAAACGCTTCCCTGAATACTCTGGGAATATCATTTACATTTTTTACCAGATAGCTGTATTTCACAAAAGATTCCACAGCGCCGGTGATGTCCGCCTCCTGGAATACATCGCTTCCCAGCAGTTCGCTGTTCACCTGACCGGTGATACAGATCAGTGGAATACTGTCCGCAAATGCTGTAGCAATACCCGTGATGACATTCGTAGCGCCCGGTCCGGAGGTTACCGCACAGACTCCGGGTCTTCCGGTCATTCGTGCCACACCGCTGGCAGCATGTGCTGCATTCTGTTCGGTACGGATCAATACTGTCTTAATATCGGAATCCAGAATACTGTTGAAAAAAGGACATATCGCCACTCCGGGATATCCGAATACCGTACTTACACCTTCTTCTTCCAGACATTTAATAATCGCATCTGCTCCAATCATGTCATTCCACTCCTTTATCTATACTCCATAATTTTCCGCTGTGTATTTTATTCCATCAGGCTTTTGGCCAGCTTCACAGCATCTGCTGCATCCTTGGAATAGCCGTCCGCTCCGATCTCATCCGCATATTCCTGGGTGATCACGGCTCCGCCGATAATGATTTTGGCGGTGATACCTTCCTGTTTCGCAGCGGCTACGATCTCCCGCATTCTCTGCATGGTGGTGGTCATCAACGCTGACAGGGCGATAAACTCAGCGTGATGTTCCTTTGCCGTTTCCAAAATTTTGGCCTGAGGAACATCCTTTCCCAGATCTATCACATGGAAACCATGATTTTTCAACATCAACGCTACAAGATTTTTACCAATGTCATGAATATCGCCTTCTACGGTAGCAATAACGACTACCGGCATTTCTTCCCCACTGTTTCCGGTCTGTAATAAAGGCTCCAGTACTTCAATAGAATTCTTCATTGCTTCTGCACTGGCAATCAACTGCGGCAGGAAATACTTGCCCTGATCAAAATATTCTCCCACCAGATTGATAGCGGGAAGCAGAACCTGATTCAATAATTCCACAGGTTTTTCTCCACTCTCCAGTGCTTCGTTTGTTATTTTTACAATACCGTTACGATTCCCCTTCAGAACTGCTGTTTTCAGTTTTTCCTGCATTTCATTGATCTGAGGGGTATCTTTCGAAGCAGTTACAGCAGATGGCACTTCTGTATTGTCCGCGGAATCTGCCTTCGTTCCCTGTTGCTCCAAAAGAGCAAGTTTTCTGGATAATTCCGCTTCTTTTTCTTCTCTGCGCTCTTTGACGCCTCCGGCATATTCAATATAACGAAGTGCAGCCTCTTCTTTATTCAGGAGAAGATCGGTTGCCAGCGCACAGCTCATCAGCATCTCCTGAGAGGGATTGGCAATCGCCATCGTCAGTCCAGCCTGAATCGCCAGCGTCAGAAAAGCGGTATTTACAAAACCTCTCTCCGGCATGGCAAATGAAATATTGGATAAGCCGCAAATTGTGGCGAAGCCGTTGCTCTTGCAGTAACGGATCGTTTCCAGCGTCTCCAGTGCAGCCTTTGGATTTGCTCCGACGGTTGCCACCAGACCGTCTACTACAATATCTTCCTTTCGCATTCCAAGTGAAAGTGCACGATCATAAATTTTATGTATAATCTCTTTTTTCTCTTCAATGTCCTTAGGCAGACCTGCATCCGATAAAGGAAGCAGGATGAACATTGCACCATATTTAGCTACAATAGGAAGCAGCTTTTCGAATTTTTCCGTTTCCAGAGAACGTCCCGGGTAATTACGAAGGGCAGCTTCCAGTACTTCCACATAACTGGAATCCAGTGACAGCGGAAGATTCGTCACACCGCTTACCTCCTCCAGCGCCCGGAGCATACATAGCTTTTCATCAATACCGCTCATCCCCATATTGATATCCAGTACCTTTGCGCCACAGGTTTCCTGCTCTTCGGCGAACTGGATCACCTTTTCAAAATTGCCTTCCCGCAGTTGTGCCTGAAGTGCCTTTTTGCCCGTAGGGTTAATTCTCTCTCCCACAACGAAAAAACCATCCTCCAGCCCGAAGCTGTGGGTAATGCGTTCGGAGGTCAGATACCGGATGCCCTCCGGTCGTCTGGCTGCCGTTACCCTTGTCTCCGTACCAAAGCGGTCATGGATCTGTCTGATAAATTCCGGAGTGGTGCCGCAGCATCCTCCCAGTATGGTTGCGCCGACATTCACCAGTACTTGCATTTCTTCGGTAAACTCTTCTGCTTCCATGTTATAGCAGGTAGTTCCGTTTTCATCCAGAAAAGGCAGTCCGGCATTTGGCTTTGCAATGATAGGTATCATGGTAACGGATACCATGTCGGAGATGATGCCTTCCATCTGTGCCGGACCGGTGGAACAATTCGCACCGATAGCGCTCGCACCCAGGCTTTCCAGTACGACTGCCGCCGTTTTGGCATCTGTGCCGAATAAAGTTCTGCCATCCGCTTCAAAAGTAAGTGTAGCGATCACCGGAAGATCACAGACTTCTTTTGCAGCGATCAATGCCGCTCTGGTCTCTGCCAGGCTCATCATCGTTTCGACTACCAGCAGATCTGCTCCGGCATCCACCAGGCAGAGAATCTGCTCTTTATAGATAGCGATCAGATCTTCCAGCTCCATTTTTCCCATAGGGCGCAGCTGCTCGCCGGTCATGGTGATATCTCCGGCCACATAGACCGGATGTCCCGGAGTACTTGCTGCAGCTTCTTTTGATATCGCCACCAGGTCATGGATCATAGAGGACATATTTTTCTCTAAATGATATTCTGCCAGTTTTACACGGTTTGCTGTAAAGGTAGGTGCGTACAGAATATTGGTTCCCGCCTGCACGTATTCCTTCTGTAGCTGTAGCATTACCTCTCTATGTTCCAGAATCCACTGCTCCGGGCAGACTCCGGAGGGCATTCCGGCCTTTACCAGATTGGAGCCGGTGGCACCATCCAGATATATGATATGATCTTTTGTGAAATCAATAAATTTTTCTCGTGTCATGTTTCTCTTCCCTGTTTCTTAATTCTTTTAATCATACCACATTGTGCTTTTATTCGTAAAGGGGACGATTTAACATTATATGGTTGCGCAAAGTCTCAGAATATGATAAATTTTATGTGGATTAAATGATTTGGAGGATGATTATCTTGAAGAAAAAAATACTTGCCATTACCGCAGGACTTCTTACTGCCATGGCACTTACCGCTTGTGGAAAAGATCCTAAGCTGACACAGTTCAAGGGTGAAATAGATGCCTTCTGCACAGAAATCTCCGATATCGATACTGCCATCAATAACGTAGATGCGGAATCGGATACAGCAACTGATGAATTGCTGGGATATCTGGATCAACTGGATACCTCTTTTCAGAATTTTGCGGAATTGGATTTTCCCACGGAATTTGATTATCTGGAATCTCTGGCAGATGAAGCCAGCGCGTACATGACACAGGCAGTGGAAAGTTATCATGAAGCCTACAGCAACGGCGGCTACAATCAATTGACTGCCGATTATGCAAAAGAAAACTACGCAAGAGCTTATAAACGTATTCAGATCATTATTACGTTCCTGCATGGTGAACAACCGGAAAATGTAAATCTGACCACTGCAGAGGAAACAGCAGATGCTGCTTCTACTACTGCAGAATAATACGTAAGA
>ERZ1504966.575-NODE-575-length-11342-cov-3.641535_pt1 | contig 11342 bp, 8 predicted proteins | sample MGYA00574584_ERZ1504966 | MGnify/ENA primary metagenome ERZ1504966 (study PRJEB39906, sample SAMEA3182065) | gut metagenome | biome: human; feature: gut; material: Stool; isolation source: human stools | place: Canada | collected 2013-01-28 ... | reverse complement strand
CCTCCGATATCTATCATGTCGGCGCCATCATTCATCATTTGTTTTACGCGTTGGGCGATATGTTCCTCGTCGGGAGTACGGCTCTCGGAAAAGAAAGAGTCGGGCGTCACGTTGAGAATGCCCATTATCTGAGGTTCGCGAAGTTCGAGGAGACGACCTCGCAGGTTGAGTGTGATCATGTTGTTATTGGTTTGCGTGACAAAGTTAGTGCAAGGCGAGAGAAAGGCAAAGGAAAAAACTTGTTTTCTCGTTTAACTTGATTAAAACATTTTGTCGTATAGTCGCAGTTCTGAGATTGTGTGTAAGTTGAATACCCATCCTTAAAGGAACAAAACGTGATGATAGAGAATAAAAGCCAATGTAAAATATTATTGTAGCGCGTGCGTATACGCTTGTGAGGAGAAGGTGAATGAATATGAGAAGTCTTTATTAAGTGTAGATGATGCTTCTCGTATCGGCGTTATAAGTAAAATGCGGCAATGTGAGTTTTGTCTTAATCGATTCGCCAACGAATGTGGTCGTAGTCTGCCGTGTCCTCTATGATTCGTTTCGAGGGACGATAGGCAGGTGAGCTTATATCGCGCTCGGGGTGATAGTAAGATGAGCGTACGCCAGCTAGGCGGAAGATGAGTTGGTAAGCGTTGTCCGTCATCAGCGGTCTATCTTTGGCATGCTCAAGATCGCTTATTAAAGTAGAATGAGAGTTACGGTAGCGGTCGGATGTCCATACGATGAATGGCACATCATACTGATATTTCACGCGTTGGGGTGTGAGTTCTCCCTTGACGCGTCCCATTTGGTCTTGGTAGTCGTAGATTTCTTCACCATGGTCTGAAAGATAGATGATGACAGCATTCTTCTGACGGAAATAGTCGAAAAGTCGCCCCATTAGGTAATCGTTGTAGCGAGTGGCATTGTCGTAATCGGCAATAAACTGACGCTTCTCTTGGTTGAGATAAGAAGCCTGGTTGGGTACGTCTTTTGTATGAAATGTCTCAAACTCGCGCGTATGTGGAAATCGTTCACCCGCTAACACGTGTTGTCCCACAAGGTGAAGAATGACGAAAGAGTGCTTATTTGCTAGGTTCGCGTTAGAAAAGAAATCGTCGATAAGGGGACCGTCGTAATCGTAGCAGTCTTTGTTAGTTTGTGAATAGTACTTTCGAATTTCAGGATGATAAAGGTAAGCATTGAGTGCAAAGGCAAATGCTGCATTCGTGCACATGTCTCGCTGATTGTCCCAAAAGAGAACGTTGTAGCCCGCTTGGCGCATTACGGCTGGGAAATAAGGTTTTTCGTTCCAACTCTCTCCATGGCTGAGACTATTGCAACTCAGGAGGTTGCGAATTACGGAAGTCGTGTTGTTGTAGGGTGCACAGACGTTGGTGAATGCTACGAGATTGCCTTGCTGCTGCTCTTCCTTCATACGTGGAGCGGTGGGGAGTGGGTATCCATAGAGACTACTGTGGTATTTTATATACGATTCACCGATAACGAAGACCACGCAAAGACTGTCGGCAGGCATCTCAAGTTGGGCATCACACTTTATCTGCAGCGTGTGGTTCACGGCTTCACGCATCTCCTCTCCTTTTAAATAAATGCCCCTTGCCGACATGATGATACGCGAAAGACTATCGCTCGTGAGGTCGGCATAATCGAGATCCCACAGAGAAAGTTCCTTGGTAGATTGCGTGCGAAACAGGGAAACGTAGACTTTGCTCTCGGTGCATCCACAAGCAATAATAAGGAGTGCAACTCCTCCAATGACCATCTGCACGCGTCGTCCGATATTTTTCCGTAGGTTAGGATAGAGCCATTCGGCTCCCATGGATACTGCCACAATACATGCCCATTCAGCCATGACGCGCAGCGTGGTAGTGGATAGTAAGAATGTGCTTACAAATTCGGCACTTTCGCGTGCATTGGTCTCGGCTAGAAGCGTAAGGAGCATGGGAGAAAAGTCCATGCGGAAAGTACTGCCCAAAAACATGTAGACAAGGGCAAGCGCAAAGAACACAACATAGCCCACCACCTTTATCCATCTGTGTTTCATTAAGCAGAAAAGGGTACATATAAGATAAGCCTTAAAACAATTGAAGACGATGGCCTCGAAAACTTCAAGAACAGAGAAATCAAGTGCGTGGGTGGCGGCGTATAAAAGGCTGAATAAGGGGGCTTTACTCGTCCATACCACGTAAAGAAGGAAAAAAGGCAGCTGCTGTATTATGGGCGCAGAAAGGTTGCGTAGGTAGAAAGCAACGTGGCGAAATAATAAGGATAGATGGCTAGAGATGATGGACATGGGATGGGGAAATTGTGAAACTGCAAATGTACAAACTTTTTTGTGCAAATATAGGTGTATATTCGGAGGAAATGATACTTTCGCACGTAAGATTATGCCATTTTGTCTCGAATGTAGGCTCGTCCTATTTAATAAATATTAAAAAAGTGGCAGAACATAGCATTTCTTCGTAACTTTGCACTGAAAATTCGAAGAGTCTGGATATATGAACGTTCGGGGATAACAAAAACATGGCTGAAGCCTGCATCGGCACATCCTTTGCAGGCATTTGTTGTGTCATGTTGCGAACGCTCCGCGTGAGCATTTCCCAACGTGAAGAAGAAGAACTATGCGACAACTAAAAATTAATAAGAGTATTACCAATCGCCAAAGTGCGGCGTTGGACAAGTATTTAGTGGAAATTGGCCGTGAAGAACTCATCTCAACCGATGAAGAGGTGGAACTCGCACAGCGTATTCATCGCGGAGGTCCCGATGGACAAGAAGCTCTCGATCGCCTAACACGTGCCAACTTGCGCTTTGTTGTCAGTGTGGCCAAACAGTACCAGAATCAAGGACTCGCGTTGAACGACCTAATCGACGAAGGCAACTTGGGCTTGATCAAAGCTGCTCAGAAGTTTGATGAAACTCGTGGTTTTAAGTTTATCTCTTATGCCGTGTGGTGGATTCGTCAGAGCATCTTGCAGGCCATCTCAGAACAAAGCCGTATCGTACGTATGCCGCTCAACCAAGTGGGATTCCAAAGCAAATTGACCAAAGCAATCGTCAATTTTGAGCAGGAATTTGAGCGTCGTCCCTCTGTGGCGGAACTCGCTGATCTGCTCGAGACAGACATTAGCAAGGTACAGGAAGCCCTCGGTACAAATGGTAAGAAGGTGAGCGTAGACGCTCCCTTTGCCGATGACGATTCCAATTGTCTTATCGACATTATGACCGATGACTCCGCTCCTGGTACTGATAATCAGATGGAGAAAGAATCACTCTCGGCCGACCTCGATGCTGCACTTAAAACGCTCTCGGATCGTGAACGTCAAGTACTGAAAATGCTTTTCGGCATTGGCCGCAACGAGATGACTGCTGAGGAAGTGGCAAATACACTCAATCTTACGCGTGAACGTGTGCGTCAGATTAAGGAACGTGCTTTGCGCCGCTTGCGTGAGGCTGACAACATTAACATTTTGACAAAGTATTTGGGATAATATCCCATCTTGCTGCGGGGCATTCTCGATATAGAGAATGCCCCGCTTTCTATGTGAAAGTGAGTACAAAGCTCGACTAAGAACGTGTATTCTTAAAAGTATTAACCATCTTGTCACACCTTATATAGGGAAAAACTTCGTACTTTCACTTATTTTGTGTAAGTTTGCATGCGAAATAGTTGAAAGCTTGTGCAAGTGTTATCTTTCGCATTGTAGCACAAATATAGCTTCCCTAACTGTGGCCAAGCTTGCGGTGTGGAACCGTGAATATGCAAGGCATGTCCGAGGACTCATGGCTCATAAGGCTGTAAGTCCGTAGTTTACGTATGGATTTTACAAACGGAGCGGACGGGGTTTATGTATAACTAAATCATTCTTCCATGGGGCTATTACTCCTATATCTTATTGGTGCGCTAAGCATCTCGTTTTTATGTTCCATCCTTGAAGCCGTGCTTCTTTCGGTGCCCATGTCGTTCGTGTCAATGCTTGAAAAAGAGAATCGTCCTGGTGCCGCACTGCTGAAAAAATACAAGCAAGACATAGATAAGCCTATCGCTGCTATACTCTCGCTCAACACCATCTCGCACACTGTGGGTGCTGCAGGCGTAGGAGCTCAGAGCGCAGAAGTGTTTGGCTCGGATTTCTTTGCTTTGACATCGGCCATCTTAACATTGCTAATCCTTGTTCTCTCAGAAATTATTCCGAAAACCATCGGTGCTGCCCATTGGCGATCAATGGCCATTCCTTGTGCGCGAGTTATCCACGCATTGGTTATTATCACATATCCGCTCGTACTCATGGCGGAGCTGATTACCCACGTGTTTTCAGGTAAGAAACAGCAGGCTACTGTAAGCCGTGAAGAAGTCTCGGCTATGGTTACAGTGGGAGCAGAGGAAGGCGTGTTCGAGAAGAAGGAAAATAGAATGATTCAAAACCTCCTCAAACTAGACGATGTGAAGGCTCGCGACATTATGACGCCGAGTTCCGTCGTAGAAATGGCTGAGGAAAGCATGACGTTGCGCGAATTTTATCAAAACGAAGCCTATCGGCAATTCTCTCGTATCCCTGTATACAACGATGAGAACGACGACTACATTAAAGGCTACGTATTGCGCCAGAGCATACTTGAGAAACTTGCCGAAGATAAGTTCGACCTACGACTTTCTGATATTATGCGTCCAGTGCTCTCTTTCCAGGAAACAGAAAATGTGTCGAAAATATGGGAGCAGCTTTTGGCTAAAAAGGAACATATCTCCGTGATTATCGATGAGTATGGATGTTTCCGTGGTCTTGTCACAATGGAGGATGTGATCGAAACAATGCTTGGCATGGAAATCGTCGACGAGAAGGATACCGTTACCGATATGCAGGAGTTCGCCCGTGAAAAGTGGCAAGAACAACAAAGCAAAAAGTAAGGCAAAATGTTTCGTTTCTTCGTACTCTTATTGTTACTACTCATACTGCCCGACTTGTTCATTTGGTGGAATTTCACCAAAGTTCAGTCGGGCTTTTGGCGTACATTCCTCGTGATGTTGCCTACCGCCTTGACGCTACTTTGTATGCTCGGCCTCATACTACAAGTTCGCTCGATGCCGCTCATGCAATGGGCCTTTATATTGATCATTTGTGTGGCGGTGCCCAAACTCGTGTTTGTCGTAGCCGATCTTTTGGGACGGGGCCTCGTGTGGCATCATCCATCATCACTTCTTGTGGTGCATCGTGTAGCTATTGCATTCTCTGTACTTATGGCAGCCGTACAAGTGTATGGTACAGGATGGGGATGGCGCATGTTACGGACGAATCATGTGACAGTGCATCTCAAGCATCTTCCATCAGCCTTTGATGGCTATCGTGTGGTGCAAATCTCCGATCTTCATCTTGGCACTTATGCCGATAATGGCCAGGTAGTGCGTGCTCTTGTAGATAGTGTCAATCAGCAAAAGCCCGATTTGATAGTGTTCACCGGAGATATTGTCAACACAGCATCGGCCGAAATGCTTCCTTATCTCGATATACTAAATCATCTTCAAGCACGTGATGGCGTGATTTCCGTATTGGGAAATCACGATTATTGCCAATATCAGCCCGGTCTCACTCCCAAACAGCAAGCTGATGAAGTGGAGCATATCGCCCGTATGCAGGCTCAAATGGGTTGGCTGCTTTTGCGTAATGCTCATCATGATATTGTAAGAGGCGACGACACACTTCATGTGGCAGGTGTAGAGAATGTTGGAAAACCGCCATTCCCAGAGAGAGGAAACCTTTCTCGCGCCTTACAAGGAGTGCCATCGCATAGCTGCGTCGTACTTCTTAGTCACGATCCTTGGCATTGGCGCCATGGAGTAGTAGGACGCACGGATATCGACCTTACACTTTCTGGTCATACTCATGCTCTTCAGATGCAGGTGGGAAGTTTCTCTCCCGCTGCATGGTTTATGCCTGAGTGGGGCGGCCTTTATCGTGAAGGTTCTCAAAAGCTCTTTGTTTCTACAGGAATTGGTGGAAATGTGCCATATCGTCTAGGAGCTTGGCCTAAAATAGAGGTGATTACGCTGCGAAGATAAATAATGTTTTCTTACCCAACCTGTAATTAGTAATTCAAGTCTCGGTTTAAACTTGAGCGTGCAGAATCTGAAACTTCGATAGTAGTTGTTACCCATTGCGTTGCAGTGTTCTCTTTAAGTATATGTTTGTTAGGCTAAAAGGCCGTAGAAGTTTTCTTAGAACGTTATCTAAGTCATCGTCCTTCGACCGAAGGACGATAATATGAACGGTCTTTTCGCGCAACTTGAATGCCTATATAGAGATAATTAATTCAAGTTTAGCGGGCTTTTATCGCCATTATCGGCTGCGTCTCAGCAATTCAAGCAAGCTTGATTGGCATTCATCCATAATAACGAGCATATCCCCCTTTGAAAATAACTAAGATTTTCAAAGGGGGATATTGATAAAATATTTGTACTTATTTCGCCCTAACGAATATTTACTTTATAGTATCACTTTGGCAATAATTTTGCGTAGAGAACCGCTGCCAATGATGGGAGCGTGTGCATCTTCAGGGAACATTATGTAGAAGTCGCCAGGGTTAGCAGTGAAGTACGTTTTGGCTTGCTGGTGAAAAAGAGCAAAGTCGAGTTCGGTGTCGAATGGTGCTTGGCTCTCAACGTGTAGTTCGTTTAGGGGAGTCCAACCCACACGTTCACTTCCGCTTAGTGGAAAATGAATATCAATATAGCGGCGGTGAATTTCTAGAGATTGTTCTTCTTGTTTACGAAGTAGTGCATCGTCAACATTGATAAATACCTTTTCGCCGTCTAGCGTGATACGTCCGGCGGGAGCGTGAAGCAAATCGTGTGTTGCCACGTAATCAAATACCATTTGGAAGGCTGGGTGGAGCGGTGCGATGCGTGCAGCATCTTTTATGGAAGCTAGTATCATTGTATAGCGTATTTGAGTAGAAGAATAAATTTATGCACGCAAATATAATGCGTTTACGCTAAAGAAAAAAGGGATGTCAGTCCTTTTATGTATAAAGCCTGTCTTTTAAAAAAGAAATTTTGCTAGAGTTGTGCAAGTTCTCTGTAACTTTGCATCGCATAAAACTTTATACTAAACTATTTCCGAGTCTGATAAGAGCCATTATTGTGTTCTGTCGGATTGATATTCTTTATTACAATTATTTTATATTCATGTAATTATGTCCGAAAAAATGTCCTTGTCGCATTGGTTGTCACTTATTTCGCTCACTTTTTCCACGTTTATATTCAATACTTCTGAGTTTGTACCTATAGGGTTGCTCACAGATATACAAACAGAATTTCACCTAACAAAGGCGAGTGTAGGCATGCTCATCTCCGTTTATGCTTGGGTGGTGATGTTGCTTTCGCTTCCTTTGATGATAATGGTGTCGAAGATGGAAATGCGTCGCCTCATGTTGTGGTTGTTAGGACTATTTACCGCATTTCAGGTAATGTCTTTCTTGTCGGATAGTTTTGGCATGTTGATGCTGTCGCGAATAGGTGTGGCATGTACTCATTCCATCTTTTGGTCGATTATTTCGCCTATTGCAGTGCGCATCGTGCCTGAAAAGCACAGATCTTTGGCCCTCAGCATGGTGGTGACGGGGTCTTCGGTAGCGATGATACTCGGCATGCCCCTAGGTCGTATCATAGGATTGCATGTAGGATGGCGTATGACATTCTTAAGCATTGGCATCTTTTCAGCCTTTACCTTTTGTTATACCGCACTAAAACTCCCCATAGTGCCGAGTAGAGGAGGTTTCTCTGTAAGGAAACTCCCAGCGTTGCTTAATCAAAAAGGTATCATTGGAACATATATTTTTACTCTTCTCGTGTCAACGGCCTATTATATAGGCTATAGTTATATTGAGCCATTCCTAAAACAAGTGGCACATATGTCCGATTCGTTAGTGACTGCAGCGCTGATGATTTTTGGTGGTGCGGGCTTTTTGGGAAGTCTAGCTTTCTCTCGTTATTATAATCGCAATCGGAAGGCTTTTATCACTTGGGTAGTTGCCCTTATGGTTGTGTGTCTGTTGTTACTTACTCCCACATCGTTCAGCACCTCATTGCTCATTGTGGTATGTGCAGTGTGGGGAATGGCTGCTACAGCCTATAATGTGGCAATGCAATCCAACATAATACTTATTACTACTCCAGAGAGTACTTCAGTGGCCATGTCAATCTTTTCAGGCATCTTCAATCTTGGTATTGGAAGCGGAGCCTTCTTTGGCGGACAAATATGCGATCATGTAGACATTTCCTACATTGGCTATGCGGGGGCAATCCTAGGCTTTATTGCACTCATTTATTGGATCAAAAGATTGGGAACTCGTGTATAGGAATATTGGGGAGTGTAGAACATTAGGATACTCTCCCCTCCAACGAAACATGAGACCATATATATTTAAGGGTGGTTCTATAAATCCTGGAAATTATAGAACCACCCTTAAATAATATCAGCCTCTCGCTTTATATTGTGCGATGGCCGGATAGAAATTTTCAGGTGTGAAAGGGGACCTTCCTATTGTTTGTTTGGGAAAATTAGTGTGCAGGTCTTACACCTCTGACGAGATAGAAGAAAATGTGTACTACACCGAAAATGACAGCCGTCCACATTAGGATGCGATTCTCATGCCAGCCTACGGTTTGTTGGTGCCAGAAACCAGTGATGATGCAGAGGATGGAAATGAACACACCGATACAACTTAAAATGCTTTGGCCATGGCGACGAACGCTTCCACCGCCCACGACGCTATGTTTTACGCCATAAAAAGAATAAATGTCTAGTCCGATAATCATCCATATCACGAGGCGAATCCACGTTTCGGCTGGGAGAAATAGCATCATTCCCACGCAGCAAACAACTCCTGCAGACGGAATCCAAGGTACGAAGGGAGTTTTGAATCCACGAGGAGCATCGGGTTGTGTGCGACGCACTACAATAACGCCAAGACATACGAGAGAAAAAGCGAAAAGTGTACCGATGCTTGTCATTTCACCAGCAACATCGGGCGGAACAAGGCCAGCGAGCACGCAGATAATCACCATGAATAGCATGTTGCTGCGTGCGGGAGTGTGAAAACGTTTGTGTAGGTGAGAGAAAATGGGCGGGAGTAGGCCATCTTTGCTCATGCTATAGAACACGCGGCTTTGTCCGAGCATCATCACCATTACCACACTAGCATAGCCTAACAGAATTGCTACGATGATGCCGCGGTTAAGCCAAGGATAGGCTGGTACAACCGTTCCATCCGAGAGAGTCGGCCCCATATGAGCTACGGCTGTAGCTGCTGGAGCAATGCTGTCTGCACCAATATATTCGTGATAGTCTACCACTCCCGTCATGACGAAGGAGAATATCATGTAAAGTATGCTGCAGATGATGAGCGAACCGAGAATGCCGATAGGCATGTTCCGGCGCGGATTTTTTGTTTCTTGTGCCGCAGTGCTCACAGCGTCGAAGCCGATATATGCAAAAAATACGATGGCAGCGCCGCGCAAGATTCCCGACCATCCGTACTCGTCAAAGTTGCCAGTGTTGGCGGGTATGAATGGTGTAAGATTGTCGGCTTTGATATACTTGAACCCGATAAAGATGAAGGCAAGTACCACGGAGATCTTGAGCACAACCATGAGATCGTTGAACTTAGAACTACCCGCAGTTCCTCTCATTAAAATGAATGATAGTAGGATGACGAGTAAGGCCGCGGGCAGATTGAACACACCTCCATCGGAAGGGCATGCCGTGAGCTCTATGGGAAGTGGATGGCCAATGTCTGACATCATAATGCAGAAATATCGGCTCCACGAGATACTGATGGCTACAGCCGCCACGGCATATTCGAGCACGAGATCCCATCCGATAATCCACGCCACGAGTTCCCCCATGGTAAAATAGGAATATGTGTAAGCTGATCCCGATACGGGGAGCATGGAAGCGAACTCTGCATAGCAAAGGCCAGAAAGCGCACAAGCAATGGCTGCTAGTGCAAAGCTAATGACAATGGCTGGACCTGTATGTTCGCCTGCCACAATGCCCGTGACAGAGAAAAGTCCTGCACCGATGATGACGCCCACACCGAGGGCTATCAAGCCTCCTGGGCCGAGGACGCGCTTTAAGCCTCTGCCTCCTTCGTTTTCTGCTTCGTGAAGAAGTTCGGCTGCTGTTTTTTTAACGAATAAGTCCATTTAGTTTTTTGTTTTATAGGATAGTCAATCCCTAGATATATTATGTTTCTTTGGTGGCTTTAGCCTCTTACTCTTTTTTGTTCACCGTGGCAGGGCGGAAACTCCTTACCAGATAATAGAAAATATGTATGAGACCAAATAATGTACCAATCCAGAAGAGAGTCTTGTCGGCCTCCCATCCCAATGTCTGTTGGTGCCAAAGGGCGGTGATGATGCATAGCACGGCTACAAAAATGGCAATAGCATTGAGCACCGTCTGTCCATGTCGTCGATCCGTTCCATCACCAATGTGGCTATGACGCACACCATAGGAAGAATAAACGTCGAGGCCAATGAGCATCCACATGACAAGGCGAATCCATGTGTCAGCGGGGAGGAAAAGCATCATGCTCACACAGCAAAGCACACCTGTTGCTGGAATCCAAGGTACGAAGGGTGTTTTGAAACTACGTGGGGCATTGGGTTGTGTGCGTCGTACGACAATGACGCCTAAACAAACCAATGAAAAGGCCAAAAGTGTGCCAATGCTCGTCATCTCGCCCGCTACGCTAGCAGGCACTACTCCTGCAAGTAGTCCAATCACTGTCATAAATAGCAGATTGCTGCGTGCAGGCGTATGGAAACGTTTGTGTAGATGCGAGAAGAGTGGGGGAAGTAAACCATCTCGGCTCATGCTGTAGAACACGCGGCTTTGTCCAAGGAGTGTGACTAATACAACACTGGCATATCCCATTAAAATGGCTAATATAATGCCACGATTGAGCCAGGGGTAGGCTGGAACTACCGTGCCGTCAGGGCCTACGCTTCCCATGTGGGCAATGGCTGTGGCTGCGGGAGCAATACTGTCGGCACCCTTGTAAGCATGATAATCCACTACGCCCGTCATTACTAAAGCAAAGGCCATATAGAGCACCGTACAGATAAGTAGCGAACCGAGAATGCCAATAGGCATATTCCGGCGAGGATTCTTTGTCTCTTGTGCAGCCGTGCTGATGGCATCGAATCCAAGGAATGCAAAGAACACAATGGCCGCTCCACGCAACACGCCCGACCATCCATATTCACCAAATACCCCCGTGTTGGCAGGGAGGAATGGAGTTAGGTTTTCGGCACGCATATAGCGCACGCCAAT
>ERZ1504966.570-NODE-570-length-11418-cov-2.810613_pt1 | contig 11418 bp, 9 predicted proteins | sample MGYA00574584_ERZ1504966 | MGnify/ENA primary metagenome ERZ1504966 (study PRJEB39906, sample SAMEA3182065) | gut metagenome | biome: human; feature: gut; material: Stool; isolation source: human stools | place: Canada | collected 2013-01-28 ... | reverse complement strand
GCTCGTCGGCAGCGTCAGATGTGTATAAGAGACAGGTGTCTGCAGGACATGCATGGAAGATGGACTGCCGGCAGGCAATGACTGAACAGATGGTACAGAATCTTCCAAACTGCAAGGTGATGAAATATACAGAATATCATGGAGAATGTCTGGATGCAGACAGTGTGGGAATTTTGTTCCCATCGAAGATGTGGGGGATTTCCCTTGCGGTATATGCATTTTTACAGAATCTGCGGGTGTCTGCGTCGACCTATGTGTATGCAGTCGCGATGGGAGAGGTCTTATCTGCAGAAGTAAATGGAACCGCAAATGTACGGATGGAGACACTTGGACAGTTTCAGGATATCTTTGAGCGCCGGAGACTGGGGGATATCTCAGATATTTACATCCGCTGTATCGATTACAAGCGAGAGTTTACAACGACGGAGGAGAAGCTGATGCGCTCGGTAACAACGGCAGAACGGATTGCCGATGTGATGGAGGGACTGCTTTTTTACAGCATGAAGGCAGTAAAAGAACAGAAGCTGCAGTTTGTCACAGACAAGCGCACGACAGTTCGGACAAAGCATGTGGCAGAGCGGAAGGAAGTGACAGCTTTGGTGGAAACGAAGATTTTGCCGATGCCAAATATCAAGAATGTATTTCTGGACGATGATTTGTTGTCGGAGGTTCGGATATGCCAAGCTATGTAATCCATTTATCCTGTGCCAAACGCGCGCTGGAGATGCTGCCGGAGATGAACGCACAGGAGCAAAATGCATTTTTTCTTGGAAATATGATCGCAGATATGTCCAGGGATAAGCATTACACACATTTCTGGAACGATGTGACCTATGACAAGCTGGTGCGCCGACCGGATCTGGACTGGTTTTTACAGAAATATGGTGATGCATTACAGGAGCCGTATGTGCGTGGATATTATGCGCATCTTTTGCTTGATTATAATTTTCTGGATCTGTACTGGGACAGACATTTCCGGTTTTATAATGCGCAAAAGCAACCGGAGGTGTTATATGATGCGGTTACTTTTGTAGAAGTGTTGGAACAGCAGCAGATGTATGATCGTCAGGAATTTGTCTCGAAGAAATGGTATTATGGTGATTACGACCGGATGAATGCGTATTTCGCGAATAGATATAATGTAATGTTTCCGAATCTGGAGTTCAATGCGAAAGAATGGGAACGTATACGGCGGATTACAGAGATCGACTGGGACTATGCGCCGGAAGCGATGGAACGGACAAAAGCCCAGTTATCGCAGAGTGTTGCAATCGCCGAGCCGGGAATCATCCCGCAATTACAGATATTTGTACTTCCGGAACTGGAACAGTTGGTGGAAGTTACCGCAAAAAAAGTGGCAGAGATATAAAATCCCTGCCACTTTTTTGTTGCCATTAAATATTGATATGTGTTTTTTGTACTTCTTCGACGATCGGATCGACCTGATCTAAGAGGTTGATCATGTTTTCGTACAACTGATTCTTGCGTGTGATATCGCCGGATAACTGGTTGACTGTCTCGGACACGCCGATGTAGCCATCCTTGGCACTTAAGATATCTCCCTGAATCTGATCAGCAGTTTCGTTACAAGTGTCAACGGCAGCGGCAATCTGCTGCTGAACCTCAATTACACCGTTGACGGATTCTTTGATATTGCCAAACAGTTCGGTTGTCTTTTTTACCTGCTCCTGTTCATGGGAGAGCATCCGGTTTGCTGTTTCCATCGAAGCATTTAAGTTGGAAGCGTCCTCGCGGAGCAGTGCCATGTTTGCATTTACAGTATCGACGAGCTTTTTGATCTCTGCGGAGAGGGTGCTGACCTCGGTTGCGACAACGGCAAACCCAAGACCGTGCTCCCCGGCACGGGCGGCTTCAATCGAAGCGTTTAAAGAGAGCATGTTTGTCTGGTTGGCGATACCGATGATACCGGACATTGTCTCCTGAATCTCGTCGAAACTGCTCTGGAATTTATTTAAGACTTCCACGACATGCTGGAAATCTTTCAGTACATTGGAAGAGCTTTCCTGCAGGCTGTCGACATTTTCGTTTGCCTGATCGGTCGCGGTAAGTACTCCGCTGACGCTCGTTTCAATCTGGGAAGAAACTTCTACGATATTGGCAAATTCCTGCTTGATGGAATCCATACCGGAAGCAACCTGATCGGACTGCGCGAGGATCGTATCAAAGGAACCCTGGATATCAGAGATCTGACTTGCGGTCTGCATTTCTTCTTCAATCAGGGATTTCCGGTTTTCCTTCAGGCTTTTCGTAATCTGGGTGATCGGCTCTAAGCTTTGCTTTAAGGCAAGCCCGGTTACCGTTTCTGTTGGAACTGCATGTATTTCTGTTTTCTTTTTAAACATCGTGGTTATACCTCCTGCGTGTAATTATTCAAATGCTGCAAGCACAAGTGTCTGATTCATATGCTGGTTGTTAAACTGCTGGCCGTCGCCGACGAAGATCGCAGCAGGTGCAACCGTACGGAATGAAGCAACATAGTCGGTCAGGACATCGTCCTCTGCAAATAGGCGCAGACGGTTCGCACTGTCAAAGCCAAGCAGGAATGAAACCGGGGATGCCTGTATGGAGGCAAGCAGTTCTTCGTGAATCTGCCGGTAATCATCGACATCCATGATATAGATGCTGTCATTTTCATAGATTGCCTTGCCGTTGAACATGACGCCGTTCCGGTCGACCGACATTGTCTGGATGATACAGGTATCATCGCCAAGGGCGCGTCCAAGTGGATGGCGCGGCATGGCAGAGAGGATATCTTCGAGCTGGACGCCGGTTTCCTCCTGGTAGAGCTCTAATGCTGGAACGCCATCTAACTGAAACAGTGTTTTGGTTCCCGGTTCTACCAAGTTGGCGAAATGCGCACGGCGGCTCTGCCGTTTGTAAATATTTTCCTTATATAGATGGATCTTGCCACCTTTGTTTTTGATAAACGCATACGCACAGCTTCGCGTATGAACCTTCCCGTCTAAAATCACACAGTGTTTTTCGCCGAGCAGGACGCCATAGGCACTGGCACCGATCAACGGAACACCGGCTTCCTGCAGGGAATCGTGGATGGTTGACAGGACGCGTTCCTCGCATCCGGTCATAAATTCCAGACAGATCGTATCGGAATCCCCCGGTTCGATCGCCTGCAGATTCGCAAGAAATGTATGCATGGATTTGACCGGAGTTGTGCGGACATCTTCAATCACGCCCGTACATACTTCCACGCCTGCAAATCCAATGACAATGATTGCCTGTGTCAGGCGCATCTCTTTCGCAATGCCTTCACCGCTGGTACCGATCATCGGTGTGCCCGGATATTTCTCGCCGAGCAGGGCGGCGGCAGCTTCTATTTTTGAAAAAGGAGCAATCAGGATTAGAAAATCAGCTTTTTTCAATCCGGCGGTTGCTTCCGTTATGGCTGTTTCCACATGGTCTGCGCGACCGATGCCTACAAAACCTTTCATCTTAAGCCTCCGACTGCGACTATACTTGTGGGGCATGTAAATGCGCAGTGAATTTACACGCGGAAAAATCCGCGGCACCTAAACTTATTCTACCAAAAAATGGAGAAAAAGAATAGAGGTAAAGAAAAATGTTTAGAATAGGTAATATCTTGTATTTGTGGTAAAAGTTTGCTATAATGGCGTTTATCTGGATACTTATATGCAAAAATAAAGGGAGGTAGCTCGATGGGCTATTCAAAAGCGGAAACTGAGAAAAAACAGAGAAAACTTGTTTCCAAAACACAACGAAATACGAGAAAAGTGCTGGTTATACTTTTTAAGGTCATATTGGTTGGTATCATTGCAGTGATCATAGCCGGAGCCGGAGCCGGATTCGGTATGATGAAGGGCATTTTGGACAATGCACCGGATACCTCCAGTATCAATATCGTTCCGCAGGGATACCGGTCGAATATCCGGTCACAGGACGGCACGGTAGAAAGAGAGATCTCCACGATCGATTCCAACCGTGTTTATGTATATTATGATCAAATCCCGAAGGATATGGTCAATGCGTTTGTTGCGATCGAGGATCAGCGATTCTGGACGCATAATGGTATTGATGTGCGCGGTATCTTCCGTGCGTTTGCAAAGGGCGCGGCAAGCGGTCACTTTAATGAGGGTGCATCGACGCTGACGCAGCAGCTCATCAAGAACCAGGTATTTAATGTCGGTCTGGATGAGACGACATTTATGGACAAGCTGGAACGTAAGATTCAGGAGCAGTATCTGGCGATTGAGCTGGAGAAGCAGTACACAAAGGAGCAGATTGTTGAGTACTATCTGAACACGATCTATCTGGGACGTGGTGTCAGTGGTGTTCAGGCAGCTTCCGAGAAATATTTCGGTAAGGATATGACGGAACTTACGATCTCAGAGATCGCAGTTATTGCAGGTATTCCACAGAACCCAAGCCGTTACGATCCGGTTGCCAATCCAGACGAGAACAAAAAGCGCCGGGCGGAAGTTTTAAAGAAGATGTTAGATCAGGAATACATCACACAGCAGCAGTATGACGAGGCAGTGGCAGATGATGTCTATGCGAGAATCGATGCCGAGCATGAGGTTCAGCTTGCAGAATCTGACGTGAACACTTTCTATCAGGATGCTATCATAAATGGTGTCATAGAGAAGTTTATGGATATGTATGGCTGTACAAAGTCAGAGGCGGAGAACAAGCTTTACACGGGTGGTTATGAGATTTACTCTGCACAGGATAAAGCAATCCAGAAGATCTGTGATGATGTCATCAACAATCCGGAATATGTAAGCAATAGCACGAAGGTTGGTTTGAGCTACAAGCTGACACTTCTGGGAGCCGACAAAGAAACAAATTACAATTACAGCATTGGCGATCTGACCAATTATTTTGCAGAGCAGACAGGAAATTCAAAGTATAATAATATTTATCCGAGTGAACAGGATGCGAGAGCCGCAGCCGACACATTCAAGGAAGCGATGCTGGAAGAGACAGGCGGAACCTATGTCGCTGAAGCATTTTCTGTATCACCGCAGCCACAGTTTTCGTTCACAATCATGGATCAGCATACCGGCTATGTAAAAGCACTGGTAGGCGGACGTGGTACGAAGACCGTAAACCGTGCATTTAACCGTGCAACGGAGGCAGAGAGACAGCCGGGTTCCACGTTCAAGATCGTAGCAGCATATGCACCGCTGATCGACAGTGGTAAGGCAGGTCTTGCAACATCGTTTAACGATGAGCCATATCAGTATGCAAATGGTAATGAGGTTCGGAATGCCGGTGGCGGACATAGCGGATATTGTACGATCCGTAAGAGTATCGCAAGCTCCATTAACGTCTGTGCGGTAAAGGCAATTACCGAAGAGACACCAGAGGCAGCATTTGAGTATTTGTTGAAGTTTGGATATACGACACTGGTAGACCAGGAGGTGGACAGCAATGGTACGCTGCTCACAGATAAGACACAGGCGTGTGCACTGGGTGGATTGAGTTATGGTGTTACGAATTATGAGATGACAGCCGCTTATGCATCGATTGCAAATGGTGGTGTTTACAATCAGCCGGTTTTGTTTACCAAGATTATCGATCATGATGGAAATGTGGTAGTTGACAACACGACACCAACCTCCCATGAGGTAATCAAGCCGACAACTGCATGGCAGTTGATCGAGGCGATGAAGTCCGTAGTTACAAGCGGAACTGGTACGCCGGCAAGATTACAGTCTGGTATGACTTGTGCAGGTAAGACAGGTACAACCTCTGAAAACTATGATCTTTGGTTTTGCGGTATGACACCATATTATACCGCGTCTATCTGGATGGGTTATGACAGTAACGTTGATATGGGTGGACAGAATACACATAAATATATGTGGCGCGATATCATGGATCAGATTGTAGAGTTAGAAGGACAGGATACATCGGCAGACTTTGAGCGACCTGAGGGTATCACGACGATCAGCGTCTGCGAGATCACCGGATTGCTTCCGGGTGAAGGCTGCCCAACTTCTTCGGATTATTATGCACAGGCAGATATCCCATCACAGAGATGTAGTGGACACGAGGCACTTGAGTTCTGTACAGAATCACATAAACTTGCAAACAGTGGATGTCCGGAGACTGTTTCATTTACAGTCGAGATTGATGAAAACGGAAATAAGAAGCTGGTAGGCTCCAATGGAGAATCTACTGATGGATACACATATACTGATGAGGTGTGTGATATTCATACACCGTTAGAGGAGGGTGAGATTGAACTTGCTTCTTCAGCAGGTGAAGGAGGAACGATTTCACCGACGGTTCGAGTTGCGAAGGGTGCCAATGTAACCTTCTATATCACACCGCACAATGGATACCGGATCAAGGATGTCATTGTAAATGGACAGAGTCAGGGCGCTGTTTCAAGCTTTACATTTAACGATGTACAGGCAAACGGAACGATCAGTGTTACCTTTGAGAAGACTGGAGGTACCGATCCGGCACCAACGCCGACAACACAGCCGCCGGCCCCGACAACGCAGGCACCAACAACACAGGCGCCAACGACGCAGCAACCAACAACACAGCAACCGGAGCCGACGACACAGGCACCGGAGCCGCAAACGTAATATAAATCAAAGAAGTATCTGAGAACAGTTGTTTATGACTGCAATCAGATACTTCTTTTTGTTTTTGTTATAAATAAAGCTTCAATTCTTTGGCATCTTTGGAGAGAAGATGAGAGATGCAAAGTAAGAGAAGATCAAAGCGGCGGAGGTTCCGACGGCTGCCATTTTGAAACCACCGCGGAACAGTCCGAGAAAGCCATCTTCGTTTACTGCATCCTTGATTCCTTTCCACAGGTTGTAGCCGAATCCGGTCAGGGGAACGAAAGCACCCGCTCCGGCAAATTTCATGAAAGGTTCGTAGATACCAACTGCCCCTAAAATCACACCCGTGCAGACTAAGATTACCATCACCCGTCCGGGCATAAGCTTGGTTGTATCCATCAGAATCTGTGACAGTACACAGATGATTCCTCCGATGACAAAAGCAAGAATATAGTCCATATATACATCCTCCAATTTATAAATCGATGTGTTCAATGACAACGGCGTGCGCGACGCCGGGGATCGTCTGTCCCTCGTTGAAGCTGACTGTAGAAAGCAATGCTCCGGTAGGGACGAATAACACGCGTTTCCATTCGTTTGATTCTAATTGATGCAGAATATAGCCGGCAAGTGTGACAGCCGCACAGCCGCAGCCACTGCCGCCACTGTGGGTATCCTGTTCCTCGTTGTCGAAGATACAGACGCCGCAGTCCATGTGCCATACAGGCGCCCATGTTCATGTTGTCCCGTACGCCGTAATCAACGATTTTTCCGGTTGTCACAGAAGTGATGCGAGGGTATTCTTTCATCGGCTGATCTGGACTGGTTGCAGATACGAGGAATGCGCCGCTTCCAGTGACTGTCCAGGTAGAAGAGAGTGGGCGCTGGTTTCCGTATTCCAGTGGAAACCGGAACTGTTTTTCTGCACCACCGAAGTGACTGCTTGTCACAGCAATGACATGCGAGGCATAGCCTGCATTGACAGTCATAGCTGCAAGTGACAATGCTTCGCCACAGGTGGAGCAGGCACCATACAGACCGAAGATAGGTATCTGAAAATCTTTCAGACCGAATGTAGAACCGATCAACTGTCCAAGCAGATCGCCACCGAAGATATAGCGGATATTCTCCTTGGCGATGCCGGATTTCGTGATGGCAGTCTGTACTGCGCGGCGCACCATTTCGGATTCGCCTTCTTCCCACGAGTCCATGCCGAAGGCAGGATCTGGCTCAATCTGGTCGAAATAGGAGGCGAGAGGTCCCTGCCCTTCCATGTCACCGACGATTGAGGCACGGCTTAAAATTGCTGGTGGACAGGCAAAGCGTATGGTCTGTTTTCCGACAGCCTGATTTGTTTTTTCTTGTTCATTCTGATTCATAATAACTCCTTTCTGGATAATCTGTTATTACAGTAGTTTGAAAATCCAATAGATGAAACCGGCGACAAAGCTTACTACGACACCGAATAAGATAACAGGTCCGGCAATCGTGAACACTTTGACACCTTTTCCGAACACTTCACCCTCTTTTTTGTATTCGATCGTTGGGGCGGCAACGGAATTCGCAAATCCGGTAATCGGAACCAGAGCACCGGCACCGCCATATTTCGCGAGTGGTTTGTAGAGGTTTAACCCCGTAAGCAGGACGGAGAGAAATACAAGCAGGATCGAACAGACGCTCATTGCGTCTGCCTCCTCATAATGAAACTGCGTCGTACATACGTTGAAGATCACCTGCCCGAGCAGACAGATACAGCCGCCAACGAGAAAGGCGTGCAGGCAGTTTTTGAAACAACTGTGTTTCGGCGTGATCGCTTCGACGTAACGGTTATATTCCTGGTCGTTTTGCTTTACTTTCATAGAGATAACTCCTTTCGGTATAATTTAAGAAGGGAAAAACAGAATCTGCCAGGCGCAGCCGAGTGCTTTTCCGATGGCAGCCGCGGCAATCACATAAGGGAGCCATGTCCGCACGCCCAAACGGCGGGATAGAATTGGCATGACCTGTAAGGTTTCTGCTAAAGCACCGGCGAGACACCCGATAAAAATGCCGCCAAACAGATTGAAGATGCTGAATCCTGCCAGCCCGATCGGAATCCGGAGTCCGAACAGATACGCAGCATTTCCAATCGTGACACCGGCGATGATCAAAGCTTCAATCCGGTGGACACCTTTGCCGGATTTCATCTGCTCTGCCAGTTTATCGAAGATACCAAGCATCGTGATAAATGCGACAAAACCAGCGGAAACAGCACTTCCGGCACAGATACAAAAGAAACAGTAAGCAATCGTTTTAATCAACATCGAGACTCGTTCCCTCCCGTGCGCTGTCTACAACGATTGCATCGTTGACATCCCGCTCATATAATCGCATCTGTACCTGCAGCGGTGTCGGATCATCGGCTTTCTTGTGGTTCAGACCGTGATTGAAGAAGAGCAGCATACCGAAGAACAGCCCGACACAGTAAAACAGAATGCCAAATCGATATCCGGCAGTGGTTGCACTTGCCTGCGTTCCAGTAAACATCTGATACAGATCCTGCAGCAGATCAATGGCACCGACGTCCCCGTTGTAGGACATGATCGAATAGGCGGTTCCGAAAAAGGCGAGCAGCATCAGAAATGCGGCTTTTATTTTTCCGGTTCGTTTGTGTCCGTCGCTTAAGTTCCGATAGTAGACGACGCATTCCTGGCTGCCAATATTCTGGACAGTCACGGATTTATCGTATTTCAGAATTTCTCCAATGATTGCAAGGGCATTGACGACTAATTGCCCCTGCTCGTTGTCACGAAATGTAAACAGCTTGATTTTTTTCACGTCGTGCATGATATCCGGCTGGCTGCAAAAGACGGAAGCAATATCTTCAATGTGTACCTGCTTGGACGCAACCATCGTGCTTGCATCGAGGGAAAGATATACGGTTGTTTCTGCGTGCTCTGTTTGATTCATAATACATTCCCTTCCATTTTCTGATTGATTTGATATATATGGATAGTATGAGAATTTTTTGCAGGGATATCCTGTTAAATTCTAGCAAGAACATTTCTTTTTTTGTCGACTTATGGTAAAATAAAAAATAATTATGGTTTGAAAAAGGATTCAGGAAGGAATACAAATCAGAATATGGAATTAGATCAGATACGAAAACAGATCAACGCGGTGGATGATGCGATGCATCGCTATTTTACGGATCGCCTGCGCTGCTCGGAAGATGTGGCAGAAGCGAAGCTTCAAACGCAGGACAGCGTATACAAACCAGAGCGCGAAAAGCAGGTGTACGCACGTTTCCCCGGTGATGCAGATGAGGAAAAACTGTACCGTCTGTATGTGCGGAAGGTTATGCAATTATCGCGGTATCATCAGTATGGAATCTTCCTTGGAAAAGGAAATGTGGATACGGAATTTGAGACGCAGTATAGATCAGTTCAGGCAGCGATAAACGAAAGAGACACCACAGATGCATCTGTGAAGATCGAGCTGACACCCGATCCACAGGCGGAACAGGGGATGTCTATACAGGATATGCTTTCCGTACTTGGCGACTTCGGAACCGAAGTGACTGCATTGCAGTACGAGGGCAGTAAAGTAAGTGTAACCGTGCGTGTTTCCGGTACGGATGCACTCGAATCACAACGAAGGTTATTCTACATGTTATACAAGGAAAGTGTGACGTATAAGATGTATGTATTATAAATACACAGGAGGATTATTATGCTCATAGTTGATGGTCACGTCGTCGATCCTGCAACCGGGTTGCACGAGATCGCAGACGTATTGATTGAACAGGATTGTATAAAGAAGATTTACGTGCGAAGCCGCGGCGAGCAGGCAGATTACAACGAAGCCCAGGAAAATGGACATCTTGTGATCGATGCAAAGGGTAAATATGTAATGCCGGGGTTTATTGATCTGCATGTACATTTTCGTGATCCGGGACTGACATACAAGGAAGACATCATTACCGGTTCGCGTGCAGCAGCCGCGGGTGGTGTGACGACAGTCTGTGCGATGCCAAACACAAAACCGGTTGTCGATAACGTGGAAGTATTGCAGGATATTTTGCAACGTGCGGAGCATGCATATGTGCATGTGAAGCAGCTTTCCTCTATTACGAAAGGGATGGAAGGAAAAGAGCTTGTCGATATGGAAGCGATGTTAAAGGCAGGCGCTGTTGCATTTTCCGAAGATGGAAAAAGTGTTATGGATATCCGTGTCTACCGCGAGGCGATGAAGAAAGCAGCCGAGCTTGGTGCAGTGATCATGGCGCACTGCGAGGACAAGGATCTCGTTGGAAAAGGCGTGTTAAATGAGGGTGTAGCATCGGAGAAATTTGGTGTGCCGGGTATTCCGAATTCCGTGGAGGATGTCATCACCGCGCGTGATATTTTTCTTGCACATGAGACAGGGGCGAAGCTTCATATCTGCCATTGTTCCACAATTGGAACGGTCGAGCTTATGCGGATGGCGAAGCGGCTTGGCGCGCATGTCACAGCCGAAGTTTGTCCGCATCATTTCACATTGACGGATGCAGATATCAAGGAAGCCAACAGCAACTACAAGATGAATCCGCCACTCCGGACAGAGAAGGATGTAAAGGCACTGGTGGAAGGGCTGGTAGACGGAACGATGCCTGCAATCTCTACCGATCATGCACCACATTCCGCAGAAGAGAAGGATCAGTTCTTTGATAAGGCACCATTTGGAATCGTCGGATTAGAGACGTCTGCCGCACTTACGTATACGGCACTTGTAGCACCGGGCCTTTTGGATATCATGGATATGGCGACGAAGATGAGCTACAATCCTGCGAAGATCATCGGCATCGATGACAAGTACG
>ERZ1504966.551-NODE-551-length-11680-cov-7.746323_pt1 | contig 11680 bp, 10 predicted proteins | sample MGYA00574584_ERZ1504966 | MGnify/ENA primary metagenome ERZ1504966 (study PRJEB39906, sample SAMEA3182065) | gut metagenome | biome: human; feature: gut; material: Stool; isolation source: human stools | place: Canada | collected 2013-01-28 ... | reverse complement strand
TATAGGAGACGCTCATTTTTAGCGGTAATGAAGATAGTTTCATTGCCGCTTTTTTCATGCAGAATTGTAATTTCAGTGACAAATTTGTCAGTGAAACAAGGCTGAAAATACTGATTTTGTCAGAGGGGATGGATGCTTGTCACCAATTCACAATTTCCGGATATTTCGATTAATCTTCTCAAACTCCCCTCCTTCCAGGGTATTGTGGGTGAGAAGTCTTTTGTTGCTTCCCGCTGATGCATTTTTCCGGTATTGTCCAGGAGTACAGCCGTTATGCTGACGGAACTGTCTGCAGAAATGCTCTACATTATTATAACCACATTGCTCGGAAATGTCGCGGATGGAGTATTCGCTGTACTCTAATAAATCCTGTGCACGGCGCAGACGTCCTTCGATGACATTGTCCATGCAGGAGGAGCCAAATTGGCGGTGATAGAGAGTCTGAAGATGACTGGGACTTAAGTGAAGCTTCGCAGCCATCATGTTTATATTCCATGGAAGCTGAGGATTATTGTAGATCATCTTATGCAATGCAGCCAGCTCATGATCGTGAATACCCGGGGACTCATTCTGGGTTCCTTCTCTTAATTTGGAGAACAGAACCCGCAGCAGATGAGTAATGTTTGCTTCGCTTTCAGAGGAGAAAAAGGCGGACTCCCAGGTTAGTAATTTAAAAAGCTGATGACAGTATTCCGGATCTGTTACGGGAAATGGGGTGTTTGTTAACGGAAACAGCTTCACGAAGGAGTGATCGGAACGAAAACGAATCCAGTCATTCCGGTATTCTTCACCGGCAGCACGGTAATAAATCCTGCTTCCTGGTGTATACAGAATAGCAGAATTGGCGGCTGTCCGCATTAGTCTTCCGTCTATGAGCAGCTCCGAGGGAGAGTCGAAAAGAAGCAGAAGATAGCCTGTAAAGCCATTCGGAACATCATATATAAAATCTGAGGGGTGAACGGCACTGTAGCCGACAAATTCAATTTCAGTCATCTGGAATCTCCGCTCTGATACATCAGAGGATATATCAATTTTCTTATAGTATAAATCATTGGAAACTTTAAATCAATGCGATAGTATCAGATTAATATGTCAATCGTCATCAGAGAGCTGCGGATCGTGCAGCGGTCAGACATCTGATGCGTGACTGCATAGGAACATGATTTAGAAGAAGGAGGTACATGCATGGTAAATTTGGGTGGAGCAACAGAGAATGACAGAAAAAAGATCGTGATTACAAAGGATTCAAAGGCCTTTTTTCACAATAATGTAGATTATTGTGTGGGAACCGGAAGAATGGGGCTTGCATTGACAGAAGAATATCAGGAGGAGCTGCGCTTGGTTCAAAAGGAAATCGGATTTAAGCATATCCGGGGACATGGATTATTCTGTGATGATATGGCGATCTTTCAGACCTATGAGGAGGATGGTAAGGTAAGGGTCGAGTACAACTATACTTATCTGGATAGAGTAATGGATGCCTATAAGAAGGTGGGGCTGAGACCTTTTCTTGAACTGGGTTTTATGCCTAAAAAGTTGGCAAGTGGAAGCCAGACTATCTTTTACTGGCAGGGAAATACCACTCCTCCAAAAGATTATGATATGTGGTGTAATATGGTGCATTCATTGCTACGGCATCTGATGGGACGCTATGGAGAAGAGGAAGTTATTCAATGGCCCATTGAAGTATGGAACGAGCCCAATCTTTGCGGCTTCTGGGAAAATGCGGATATGCAGGAATATTTTAAGCTGTTCCATAGAACCTTTGATGCCATAAAGGAAGTGAATCCGGGATTCCGTGTAGGAGGCCCTGCTGTTTGTGGAGGAACGGATGAGAAATGGATTCAGGCATTTATGGAATATTGCCATGAGAATCACATACCTGTGGATTTCGTAACCAGACATCATTACACCATTGATCCGCCGGAATGTATTGGACATTATGCATATTCTGAACTGATGAAGGCAGAGGACGGCTTTGCCAATTTAAAAACAACCAGAGATATTATTGACAGTTTCCCGGAATATAAGGGTCTGCAGATTCATATCACGGAGTTCAACAGCTCCTATACTCCTCAGGGCGTCATTCATGATACAAACCTGAATGCGGCCTTTATAGCACAGCAGCTTTCCAGATTGGGAGATGTGAATGAATCCTATTCCTACTGGACATTTGGTGATGTGTTTGAAGAGCTGGGAGTTCCTTTTACACCATTCCACGGCGGCTTTGGACTGGTTGCCAATGGCTGTATTACCAAGCCGACCTTCTGGACATTTGCTTTTTACAAAAAGCTTGAGGAAAGTGAAGCCAATTGTGTATATAAGGATGACAATATTGTCGTTTTGAAACGTGCAAACGGTGATTATCTAGGTGTAGCCTGGAATATTGCCCGTAAAAGTACAGAACAGGGTAAAGAAAAAATGCTGTTGGAGTTTACATTTCCGGCTGAACAGGAGGAGTACTGCTTCCTGACTAAGACGGTAGATGAGGAAACATGTAATCCCTTGAAGGTATGGCATGATATGGGAGAACCTGCCAATCTGAGTGAGGAACAGACGAAGCTGATTCGGGAATCATCCAGACCTTTTGTAAAAACAGAGCGTAAAAAGCAGGAGGACGGAAATATCTGCGTAGAGCTTCCTGTAAACGAAAACGGTGTGGTTTATTTCGAACTGAATGCCGGAAAGGTGAATCCGGATCGAGGATATGACTATGATCGTGTGGTCAGCTCCGGTCGATGACCTGGGCAACTGGAGATACAGGCAGTTCAAAAAGAAATCGGAAAGAGAAAACGATACATTGATATAACCGGAAACTGGTTAAATCACCCCAATGATTATCTTGCCAGAATTCTGGCACAGGTAGTGATCAAAACTCTTGGAATGTAAAAAAGGAGCCTACAATGAGCAAGTTAAAGATTAAAACAAAGGAAAGACGATTTGAGACAGCCAGGGATTTATACGGAATCTTTTTTGAAGACATTAACCGTGCCGGAGACGGAGGACTTTATCCGGAAATGCTTCGAAACAGAAGCTTCGAAGATTCCGTTTTACCGGAGGGTTATATACAGCAGGAGGATGGCATCCATGTAAAAACTGTATCCGGATGGCTGGATGAGTTTTGCAACGGAGAAGGCTTATGCCGCTGGGTAAAGGGCAACAATATTTCGGAGACAGAAATACCGGCATGGTATACACACAATGCAAAGATGGAACTGGAATTGACGGATACCCTGAATGAACATCGGGACGCAGCTCTGCGTATGCAGTTTGAAAAGGACGGATCTCTGACTAATACCGGTTATTGCGGTATATCCGTAAAGGCTGGAGAAAGTTACTCTTTGTATTTATTTGCAAAAGCAAAGGAAGAAATAGGACTGGACGTAGCGATCGAATACCAGGGAAAAGTACTGACTGGAAACAGTCTGGTGGTTTCCGGTCAGGAGTATACAAGATATGACATGAAGCTGACAGCAGCTGAGGATTGTCACGAGGCACAGCTTACTATTTCCTGCAAAAAAGGCGGAGAGATTCTGCTGGGATTTATTTCACTAATGCCTGACAATACCTACATGGGGCATGGACTCAGAACAGATCTTGTAGAAAAGCTTAAGGGAATGAGTCCAAAGTTTATGCGTTTTCCCGGAGGCTGTATTGTGGAAGGAACGACACCGTCCACAGCGATGAGATTTCGGGATACGGTAGGTCCGGCATGGGAAAGACCCAGTAAGCTGTTTGTATGGCATTACAGAAGTACATTAGGACTTGGCTTTCATGAATATCTGCAGCTTTGCGAAGATCTGGGGATGGAGCCCCTGTATGTATGTAACTGCGGAATGACCTGTCAGGGAAGAAAGAGTGTCCTTCTGGAGGGAGAGGCTCTTGATGAAATGGTACAGGATACACTGGATGCCATTGAATATGCTATCGGCTCTAAGGAAAGCAAATGGGGAAGGCTTCGTGCTTCTATGGGGCATCCGGAACCCTTTAAAATGACCTATCTGGAAATTGGTAATGAAAACTGGGGTCCGGATTATGAAAAGCGATACAACATGATTTATAAGAAGGTAAAGGAACTGTATCCCCAGATTAAAACCATAGCCAATGAGCATGTAGAGAAAAATGGTTGTCCTGCCGAGTGCGTGGATGAACATTTTTACAATACAACAGAGTTCTTTGCAGAACGTGTAAATTATTATGATGACTACGATCGTAAGGGACCAAAAATCTTTGTAGGAGAGGTGGCTGTAAACGAAGGCAACTATATGGGACAGTTGTATGCGGCTTTGGGAGAAGCGGCTTTCCTTATGGGTATTGAGAAAAATCAGGATATCGTAACATTGGCCTCTTATGCTCCATTATTTGAAAATGTAAATTACAGAGCGTGGTATCCTAATCTGATTCGTTTCAATAATCATCAGAGCCTTGGAATTCCTACTTATTATGTATGGAAAATGTTCGGTCAAAATCGCGGAGAATATGTGGTGCGATCCGAAGATGAGGGAGGACGTGTTTATCGTCCGAGAACCGGAATGGCATCTTTAAAATCCAATAAGGAACTTCGTTTCAGAAATCCCATTTGGAATGGAGAAGAAGCAAAGATTACACATGAATTAATGGGACATGTGCAGGATACAGAGGATGGCCGCCTGCTTCAGCTTCCGGATGAGGAGCAGAAAAAGGAATTTCACAGTATTCTGGAATGGGCTGATGAGACCAAGAGCTTTGTGGTATTTGGAGAAGAAGACCAGACTTATGGAAGATTTGAGACCGATATTTTTGTTGAGGAAAATGCTTACTTCGAGTTGGGTATATTCAGTGCCAGGGTGGTTCGTTCCTATTATGAGGAGCAGCTCGTGATTACGGCCGGAGTGGAAAAAGAATGGGATGCAGCTCTGGTGCGTCCGTTCCTTTGGAAGGTTAATGGAGGACAATGTTCACTGGAAGAGTTTGGCTATATGCATGACAACAAGCTGACTGAGGACTTTGCTATTTCAGTAAAACCGGGAGAATATCACCGCTTTGGATATGAAACGGACGGAAAACAGATTCGCCTGTATGTTGATGGTGAGCTTCAGAAGGAAATTTCGATTCCCTACGGACCTGCTTTTGTTTCGGTAGTAACTGACACCAAGGACGAAATCATTATTAAGGCGGTTAATTTTGCAGGAGATGTGGATCCGGTTTCCATTACACTGGACTGTCAGGTACAGGGCGACTATACCGTAACACTTCTTAGCGGTGAAAAGGGGGATGAAAACAGCTTTGAAGAGCCGGAGAAGGTGAAGAATATTACCGTGAATATGCATGGCGCTTCCTCAGAGTTCGTATACGAGGCACCGCCATATTCTGTCAGTGTTTTGCGATTGAAGAAGTGCGAAGCGTTTTAGAGGTTGACGCTGAACAGAAGATAAGAGAATAGAAAGACAAATGTTTTTATAAAAAAATGGCAGTTATCGCCATTCCGATTTCCTTGCAGAGCATGATCACCATCGGTGTCAATATGACCGATACCGTCATGGTGGGAAAGCTTGGGGAAGCAGACCCATTATCGGACTTTACAATATAACACCTGAAACGGCTCAGATTGTCGGTGAGCTTATGGACGCCATCGCATTTAGTGTTATTTTTCAGTCTATGAACAGCATTCTGACAAAGGGAGTGCTCCGTGGCGGTGGTAATACGAAATTTCTCATGCTGGCATTCACAGAAAGCAATTTTGTATGGCTCTGAATAGTTATAAATTTTAGGATGTCAAAAAAGTTTTGATGGGTGGCTGGATAAACTGTAAACCAGAGCAAAATATGGTCAAAAAATTATCGATATCCGACCTCGCACACGTTATAATATAAGTAATCTAATAAGAAAACAGTGTTATAATATGAGAAAAGGAGGGCTTAAAAATGTTCATATTCTTAGATATTGATGGTGTTTTAAATAAAGAATCAGACTGGTCGAAACCATTTTCTCTCAACAGTGATTGTATTCGCCATTTTTGTGAAAAAAATAGAGAGGCTCGTATTATTTTGATTTCCTCTTGGAAGAATGGCTTTATCTCATCTCACAATGAGAAAAATACGCCACAAATAAAAGAATTAGAGGCACAACTGGACCGTTATGGCATTCGCATTGTAGGGAAAGTGTGTGATAATCGATATAGGGATTATGCTGTCAGGGATTATTTGAAAGAACATCCCTCTATAAAGGAATACGTCGTAGTAGATGACGATATTAAGGAATATTCATCGAAAGATATCCCCCATTTAAGATTGGTAGACAGTAAGGTAGGGTTTCGGTAAGGAAATAAGACGGTCAGGGTGCTGAAAACATCAAAGACCGATACCAGTGAGCGCAAAGTTTATATACCGGGATTTGTGGCACAGTGCCTTATTGATATAAAGAAGGAACAGGATGAGGTTTTTCATAGCCTGCGCCATACAAGCGTCACATACAAACTGAAACTGAGCGATGGAGATATCAAAGCCGTCCAGGGAGATTCCGGACATGCACAGGCGGACATGGTAACGGAAGTGTATGGTCATATCATTGATGAGGACCGGCGGAAGAATGCAGAGAGAATGGAGAAGAAAATAAGATTACCATACCGGAGGGAGTAAATCCCGAACTGCTGATGAAAGTACTTGGCAATCCGGAGATGGCGGCTTTGCTTACTTCTCTGGCGAAGACAATGAAAGTATAAATATAGAAGAACGATATTGTGTGGAGTAAGAAATCTATGCAGTATCGTCTTTTTCGTTTCTTGTGAAAAAATTTGTAGTTATTTGTAAGAATTTGTCGAGAAGTGCCATGTATATAATGTAGTGAGGTTTTAACATGACCAAAGACGAAGAAATCAGAATGATAAATGAAAAACTGGATTTTTATGTAATGGAGGCAAGTGATGAGGAGTTCGATACCGAAGAGGTACGCAAACTTGTGAAGCGATTAGATGAATTGGATCCCATACCATTGCCGTGGAAATCGGATGAGGAAGCATTGAAAGACTTCTGGGATTATTGTGAAGAGAGACAGAGGGAAGAACGTATAATAGCAGAGATGAAAATTAAGGGCTGAGAAGTCAGTGCCTTTGGAAAAAGTATGTGGTAAAATATATATACGAGAAACGAAATGCTGCAAGAATTGCCAGACGTAGGTCAATTCATCCTAGCTATGGATACCTGGTTTGAAAAACTGATGGAGAAATAATCTAGGAAAATAGTTTAAAGTTTACATGTTATGATCATGTATGAAGTTGGAACAAAATAAAAGAATTGTGCTATACTATTGTTCAAGAAAAAAATCATTGACATATTTCAATCTATTTAGGAGGATAAACGATCATGTGTACAGCAGCAACTTATAAAACAAAAGATTTTTACTTTGGACGAACCCTTGATTATGAATGCTCTTATGGTGATCAGATAGTAATTATGCGTTTAATTTTCTCCATGTTGGCGATATGAAAAATCATTATGCAATTATTGGAATGGCTCATGTTGCAGAGGATTATCCTTTGTATTATGATGCTATGAATGAAAAAGGAGTGGCAATAGCAGGACTGAATTTTGTCGGAAATGCTGTTTATGCCGCGATTAAGCCAGATGTGGAAAATATTGCACAGTTTGAATTTATTCCGTGGATTTTAAGTCAGTGTTCTTCTTTAGTTGAAGTTCGCGAGCTTCTTGAACGAATTAATATTGTTAATACTCCTTTCAGCGAGCAATTACCATTAGCACAATTACACTGGATCATTTCTGATGAGAATGAGTCAATTACGGTAGAATCTATGTCAGATGGTTTGCATATTTATGACAATCCAGTAGGAGTACTTACGAATAATCCGCCATTTCCACAGCAGATGTTTCAACTAAATAATTATATGTATTTATCTCCTAAACAGCCCAGAAATACTTTCTGCGAAAATTTGGCTCTTGATGCATATAGTAGAGGTATGGGAGGATTAGGTCTTCCGGGAGATCTCTCATCTTCCTCACGTTTTGTACGTGTAGCTTTTACAAAGGTAAATGCAATTTCAGGTGAATCAGAGGAAGAAAGCGTTAGCCAATTCTTCCACATTCTCGGATCTGTGGATCAGCAACGAGGATGTTGCGAAGTAGCGGATGGAAAATATGAAATCACATTGTATACGTCGTGTTGTAATGTTACAAAAGGTATTTATTATTACAATACTTATGAAAACCATCAGATCAGTGCAGTAGATATGCATGTAGAAAATCTGGATAGTGATAAAATGATTTGTTATCCAGTAATTCAAGGAGAACGAATCAACTATCAAAATAAATAATGTTTTGAAATCAGGGATGAGGTAGAAAGGAAAGTTCCATGATAAAAGATGAAGTAAAAAAACTCAGGATGGACAGTCCGGAATCACTACAGTTTTTAAATAATGCTACAAAATTTTATAATTTAATGATGATGTATCGTTGTGCTATTCGGGAGATACAAACTAAACTTGAGGTTTTGGATGATGAATTTTCAGTTGAGAACAATCGAAATCCTATTTCTTTTATAAAAACAAGAATTAAGAAGCCCAATAGTATTTACGATAAACTGCAGAAGATGGGATATGAATTTACAACAGAAAATATACAGACATATCTCAATGATGTAGCAGGCGTTCGAATAGTTTGTGCGTTTATTGACGATATTTATATGATATCAGATTTGATTACCCAACAGGATGATATTAAAGTTATTGAAATAAAAGATTATATAAAAAATCCAAAATCGAATGGTTATCGAAGCTATCATATGATTGTTGAAATACCAGTATTTTTTGCTAAGGGTAAAACACCTATGCGTGTAGAATTACAGATTCGAACCAATGGTATGGATTTCTGGGCAACATTGGAACATCAACTTCGCTATAAAAAAGGAATTGAAGAAATGCCTGGCTATGATGAGATAAGTGAAGAATTACTTCATTCTGCAAGAGCTATCATTGAAGCAGATAATGAAATGCAGAGAATAAAAGACAAAATTGGTATGTTCCACGAAATTTAGGGAGAAAACTGAGCAAGTAGGAAGGTGGAATATATATGAAACAAGATACTTTAGAGGGCAAAGCAAAAACAAAAAATGGGGTAAAACGGCTGTGTTTTTCCATAATCTGCATTCTTCTGGAAGTGATTTTTATTATTACTATCGTAACACGCTTGAATGAATATGCAGAAATCATAAATTTATTTACAAGGATTTTGAGTGGGATCTTGGTTTTGGGATTGTACGCATCAAATAAGACATCCTCTATGAAAATGCCTTGGGTCATCTTAATTCTAATTTTCCCAATTATGGGTGTAGGCCTGTATTTGTTGATTGGTTTGAATGGTGGCACACATAAAATGCGTGAGCGATATGCAGAAATTGATAGCAAATTGTTACCAATGCTTCCGGACAGTCAGGAGTGTTTGAGCAGAATAAAAGAAACAATTCCGAAAGCAGGAAATATAGCAAGTTACATACAAAGAAATTCGCAGTATCCAATCTATCAGAATACGGATATTGTGTATTTTGATGAAGCAGTGAAAGGATTAGAGGCACAGCTTAAGGATTTGGAGAAAGCACAGAAGTTTATCTTTATGGAATATCATGCGATAGAAGACGCTGAAGCATGGCATAAGATTCAAGATGTTCTGGAAGAGCGAGTAAAAGCAGGTGTGGAAGTTAGAGTATTCTACGATGATATGGGTTCTATAGGCTTTATTAACACAGATTTTGTGAAAAAAATGGAGGCAATAGGAATTCATTGCCGTGTATTCAATCCGTTTATGCCAGGTTTAAATCTGTTTTTGAACAATCGTGATCATAGAAAAATAACAGTTATTGATGGAAAAGTCGGATTTACAGGTGGATATAATCTAGCAAACGAATATTTTAATTACACACACCCGTATGGACAGTGGAAAGATACAGGTATTCGTTTAGAAGGAGATGCTGTTCAGTCGCTTACGGTGACATTTTTGGAAATGTGGAATGCAGTAAGTGATAAGGATGCTAATGATTCTGATTTTAGTAAATACCTTTTCCACTATGATTATGCGGCACAGCAAACTGGGTTTGTTCAACCTTATGCAGACAGCCCTATGGATAATGAGCAAGTAGGAGAAGAAGTTTATATCAGTATGATAAATAAAGCTGAAAAATATTGTTGGTTTATGACTCCATATCTAATCATAACAGATGAAATGACGCATGCGTTATGTCTGGCTGCTAAGCGAGGGGTAGACGTAAGAATTATCACACCTGGTATCCCTGATAAAAAATTCATTTATAATATAACTCGTTCTTTTTATCATGGATTAGTTAAACATGGTGTTCGTGTTTATGAGTGGACTCCTGGTTTCTGTCATGCAAAAATGAGTGTGGCAGATGACTGTATGGCAACTTGTGGAACAATTAATCTGGATTATCGAAGTTTATATCACCATTTTGAAAACGGCTGTTTTATGGCAGATTGTCAGGCAGTTGTGGAAATAAAAAATGATCTGATAAGAACGATGGGAGAATGTCGTGATGTGACAGACCAATATCAAACCGGACGAAGTGCATATTTGCGACTGGGACAATTATTTATGAGATTATTTGCTGGATTGCTATAAGAATCTGATGAAACGACCTTTCAAAAAACAGTTGATTTAGAAGTTAACTGTTTTTGAAAGGCCGTTTTTGCTATATCTAACAGTCTGTTGTACAAAGAAGATTTTGCATGGATGAAAAAAACAAACCTTGTTGAGGTTAAATTGAGATTGACTTTGTATTGTATAAGTATGAAATAAAAAGGAATCAGGTGATGTACAATGAAAAAGTATAAAATATGTAAAATCCTTCTTGTTATACTGGCAATTTTTTTATGTGTGGCTTTTTATGAATTGCTCGGAATCTGCGTTGCATATAAAAAGCAGCCGGAAGTGTCCAATACAACCAAAAAAGAAACAAAAAATGGGTCATGGAACGAATGCAGTGAAAATACAGAACGGGCAGTAATCATAGAAAAGAATCCAGAAGCGCTTTTACAAAGAGTGCGTTTGATCAAGAATGCAAAAAAGGAAATTATTCTTTCTACTTTTGCATTTCAATCCGATGAAAGTGGAAAATTGATTTTAGGAGCACTGCATGATGCGGCAGACAGAGGTGTACATATTCGTCTGTTAGTAGATGGAATGGAGAGCTGGATTGATATGGAAGGAAATCCGTATTTCTATGGATTATCTTCCCATGAGAATGTTGAAATTAAACTATATAATAAGGCCAATCCGTTGAAACCATGGAAGATGATGGGTAGAATGCATGATAAATATTTGATTGCAGATGGAAAGAGATATATTCTTGGGGGAAGAAATACATACAATTATTTCCTGGGTGATTTTCCGGGACATAAGAACTATGACAGAGACGTGTTAGTGGTTTGCGATGAACCTGAGAAAGAAAATTCAGTTAACCAGTTGTTAGAGTATTTTGAAACGATATGGGAACAAGAAGACAGTGGTTATTTTCATGACAATAAAAAACTGGCAAATAGAAAATCTGTAAAGAACGCAGTTTTAGAGCTGCAGAACGGCTATCAGAAATATTTTGAAGAGAATAAGGAAAGAATCTGCGATACCGATTACACGGACGAAACTTTTGAGACAGAAAAGATTGCATTAGTGTCAAATCCTAT
>ERZ1504966.544-NODE-544-length-11750-cov-3.452929_pt1 | contig 11750 bp, 6 predicted proteins | sample MGYA00574584_ERZ1504966 | MGnify/ENA primary metagenome ERZ1504966 (study PRJEB39906, sample SAMEA3182065) | gut metagenome | biome: human; feature: gut; material: Stool; isolation source: human stools | place: Canada | collected 2013-01-28 ... | reverse complement strand
GAGTAGCTGTCTTAACTGCTGTACAAACACCTCTCTTCTGTGGTGAAGCTGTATCAGTAGGCTTTTTCTTAAGTGAGTTGTAACTTCTTAAGAGCGCTGGTGCAGTAGACTTCTTCTCTACAGTCTGTCTTCCCTTTCTAACTAACTGGTTAAAAGTTGGCATGTTTTCACCTCCATTCAAAATATTTTACACCATGCATACACAAGTATACACACAAATCACATGCCTTAAACGCATGCTTGACTATTATATTATTCAAATCGTCGGATGTCAACAGGGAAACCCGCAAAATATAAGAAAAAATTTCATTTTTTTAGAATATAAAGTCATTTATAAGAAAACACACATGGCTGTCACCAACCATGTGTGTTTATTTTATTACTCTTCTGTGTTAACAGTTTCTTCTACGGTTGCATCTGCTTCCTCGAAATCACCTGTCTCTTCGCCTGTTACCTCTGACATATCGATGTTTCCATCGCCTGTGTCAAGCTTCACATTACGATAACGCTTCATACCTGTACCAGCAGGAATCAGCTTACCAATCAGGACGTTCTCCTTCAGACCGATCAACGGATCAAGCTTGCCCTTGATAGCGGCATCGGTCAATACCTTGGTTGTCTCCTGGAAGGATGCTGCTGACAAGAAGGAATTTGTAGCAAGAGAAGCCTTGGTAATACCAAGCATAATCTGCGTTCCCTTTGCTGGTTCCTTGCCTTCTGCTTCCAGCTTCTCGTTGAGCTCTGTGAACTCAAGTGCATCTACGTTGATTCCTGGTAAGTAATCGCTATCTCCGCTTTCCTCAACACGAATCTTCTTCAGCATCTGACGAACGATAACCTCGATATGCTTATCGTTGATCTCAACACCCTGCAGACGGTATACCTTCTGTACTTCCTGGATCATGTAATCCTGTACAGCACGTACACCCTTGATCTTCAGGATATCATGTGGATTTACAGAACCCTCTGTCAGCTCATCACCGGCTTCAAGTACCTGTCCATCCTGTACCTTCAAACGTGAGCCATAAGGAATAAGGTAAGCCTTTGCTTCACCTGTCTCCTGATTTGTAATGACTACTTCACGCTTTCTCTTTGTCTCACGGATCTCAACCACACCACCAAGTTCTGTGATGATTGCAAGTCCCTTTGGCTTTCTTGCCTCGAACAACTCCTCAACTCTAGGAAGACCCTGTGTAATATCTCCACCGGCCACACCACCTGTATGGAATGTTCTCATTGTAAGCTGTGTACCAGGCTCACCGATTGACTGCGCAGCGATGATTCCGACTGCCTCACCAACCTGAACCGCCTGTCCGGTTGCCATGTTTGAACCGTAGCACTTTGAACATACGCCAAGGTGTGAACGACATGTGAGGATCGTACGAATCTTGATCTTTGCATCTCTTCTTGGTTCTGACTCACCTTCGAGTGTAAATGGAACACCATCCTTATCTACACCATTCTTCAAAACGTTCTCTGCACGCTTTGGAGTGATCATATGATTTACCTTTACAAGCATGTTACCATCTTTATCGTAAATGCTTTCCGCTGCGTAACGACCTGTGATACGATCTTTCAGGCTCTCGACTACACGATCACCTTCCATAAATACTTCGACATACATGCCTGGCTTCTCTTCACGATCTACGCTACAATCAACATCACGGATGATCAGATCCTGCGATACATCTACCAGACGACGTGTCAGGTATCCAGAATCGGCTGTACGAAGGGCTGTATCAGAAAGTCCCTTACGAGCACCATGCGCAGAGATGAAGTACTCCAATACGTCAAGACCTTCACGGAAGTTTGACTTGATTGGGAGCTCGATGGTACGTCCTGATGTATCTGCCATCAGTCCACGCATACCAGCCAGCTGCTTGATCTGCTTATCACTACCACGGGCACCGGAATCTGCCATCATGTAGATGTTGTTATACTTGTCAAGTCCATCCAACAGAGCCTTTGTAAGCTTGTCATCAGCATCCTGCCATGTCTTGACAACGGCATGATAACGCTCTTCGTCGGTCAGATATCCACGACCGAACAGCATATTCTCTTTATCTACGATTTCCTGTGCATGCTCCAGAATATCCTTCTTAGATGCAGGCACTGTCATATCAGAAATAGATACTGAAATCGCACCTCTTGTTGAGTACTTATAACCCATTGCCTTGATATCGTCCAATACCTCTGCGGTCTTTGTAACACCGTGTGTATTGATACACTTGTCAAGGATCTTCTTCAACTGCTTCTTATCAACATGGAAGTTGATTTCTGGCTCCAGGATATTATCTGGATTTGTTCTGTCTACGAATCCAAGATCCTGTGGAATAATCTCGTTAAAGATCAGACGTCCCAGTGTACACTCAACGAATCCTGTATGCTTCTCGCCATCTGGAGTCGTAACAGTACGAACAACTTCGATCTTCTGATGTAATGTAATCTCTTTGTTCTCATATGCGAGCATTGCAAGGTTCTCGCTGCTGAACTTCGGCTTCATGAAGTTTCTGACTGTTCCTACAATATTCTTGTAGAATGTCTCTGCCTTTGTCTTCTTTGCAACGACACGAACTCTGATATAATCATCTGCATCTAACTCACCTGCATAACAATCTGTATGCAACTGCTCCAGATTGCCCTTCTCGTCGTCAGCAAGATATTCTTTCTTAATCTCTACATTTGCAGCTTCTTCGTCAGAAATACTTGCATAGCGCTCCATAGTCAGATAGTAAATACCAAGTACCATATCCTGAGAAGGAACGGCTACCGGACCACCATCAGAAGGCTTCAGCAAGTTGTTTGGTGACAGAAGCAGGAATCTACACTCAGACTGTGCCTCTACGGAAAGTGGAAGGTGCACAGCCATCTGGTCTCCATCGAAGTCGGCGTTGAACGCGGTACATACCAATGGATGAAGCTTGATTGCCTTACCTTCTACCAGGATTGGCTCAAATGCCTGAATACCAAGTCTGTGAAGCGTCGGGGCACGGTTCAGCATAACTGGATGCTCTTTGATTACATCCTCCAATACATCCCATACTTCTGGCTCCAAAGACTCAACCTTCTTCTTTGCTGCCTTTACGTTTGTAGCAATACCACGTGCTGTCAATTCTTTCATTACGAAAGGCTTGAACAGCTCGATTGCCATTTCCTTTGGAAGTCCACACTGATAAATCTTCAGCTCCGGGCCAACTACGATAACGGAACGTCCGGAATAGTCAACACGCTTACCAAGAAGGTTCTGACGGAAACGTCCCTGCTTACCCTTTAACATATCAGAAAGAGACTTCAATGCACGGTTACCAGGACCAGTTACCGCACGTCCTCTTCTACCATTATCAATCAATGCATCAACGGCTTCCTGCAGCATACGCTTCTCATTACGAACAATGATGTCAGGTGCCTTCAGATCCAACAGTCTCTTCAAACGGTTGTTACGGTTGATGATTCGACGATACAAATCATTCAGATCGGAAGTTGCGAATCTACCACCATCCAACTGTACCATTGGACGGATATCTGGTGGGATAACTGGAATTGCATCCAGAATCATCCACTCAGGCTTATTATGTGAGTTACGGAATGCTTCTACAACCTCCAGACGCTTAATGACACGTGCACGCTTCTGTCCGGTTGCTGTCTGCAGCTCCTCTGTCAAAGTCTCAGCCTCTTTGTCCAGATCAACTGCCTGAAGAAGTTCCTTAATTGCCTCGGCACCCATTCCAACACGGAACTTTCCGCCGAAGTCCTCTTCTGCCTTTCTGTATTCTGCCTCAGAGAGCACCTGTCTGTATTCCAGATTCGTCTCTCCCGGATCAATTACAATGTAAGATGCAAAGTACAGTACCTTCTCCAAAAGCTTTGGAGAAATGTCAAGCATCAATCCGATACGGCTTGGAATACCCTTGAAGTACCAGATATGTGACACTGGTGCAGCAAGCTCGATATGTCCCATACGCTCACGACGTACGGAAGCTTTTGTAACCTCTACACCACAACGGTCACAGACAACGCCCTTAAAACGAATCTTCTTGTACTTACCACAATGACATTCCCAGTCCTTGCTTGGTCCAAAGATTCTCTCACAGAAAAGACCATCTTTTTCTGGCTTCAAAGTTCTATAATTGATTGTCTCTGGCTTTGTAACCTCGCCATGAGACCATTCTCTTATCTTTTCAGGAGATGCAAGTCCAATTTTGATGGCATCAAAATTTATAGGCTGCTCTTGATTTTTCTCGTTATTCATCGCTAACATCTCTTACAAATCTCCTTCCTTAAAATTCATCATCGAAATTACCGTCGAAATCATCGTCCAGATAATCATCATTCAAAGACTCTAATTCGTTATCCTCGTTAATTCCGCTGTATCCGTTCTCTCCAAGATCCTCATTGAAGTCGTCTGGATCTTCGCCCATATACTTCTTCACGTTCTCATTTCCGGTATCCATAGACTCTCCGAGTTCTACCTCTTCACCGTTCTCATCGAGAACTCCGACATCCAGGCCAAGTGACTGGAACTCCTTAAGCAATACCTTGAAGGATTCTGGAATACCAGGAGCCGGGATATTTTCACCCTTGATGATTGCTTCGTAAGTCTTCAGACGTCCTGTTACATCATCGGACTTCACAGTCAGGATCTCCTGCAATGTATGAGATGCACCGTAAGCCTCAAGAGCCCAAACCTCCATCTCACCAAAACGCTGTCCACCGAACTGTGCCTTACCACCAAGTGGCTGCTGTGTAACCATTCCGTAAGGACCTGTCGAACGTGCATGAATCTTATCATCAACCAGATGATGCAGTTTCAGGTAATGCATGAATCCAATTGTAACTGGTGAATCAAATTCCTCACCGGTTCTACCATCACGTACCTTTACCTTACCTGTACGGTTGATTGGAACACCCTTCCACTCTTCACGGTGGTCACGGTGCTCATACAGATAATCCATAACTTCCTTCTCTGTATCATCTTTATACTTCTCATAGAATGTCTCCCAATCGGAGTTTGCATAATCATTTGCCATCTCCAGAGCATCCATGATATCATGCTCGTTTGCACCATCGAAGACTGGTGTAGATACGTTAAATCCAAGTACCTTTGCAGCAAGGCTAAGGTGAATCTCAAGCACCTGTCCGATATTCATACGGGAAGGTACGCCCAATGGGTTCAACACGATATCAAGTGGACGACCATTTGGCAGGAATGGCATATCCTCAACTGGAAGGATACGCGAGATAACACCCTTGTTACCATGACGACCAGCCATCTTATCACCAACGGAGATTTTTCTCTTCTGTGCAATGTATACACGAACAGACTTGTTTACTCCTGGTGGCAGTTCATCGCCATTTTCTCTCGTAAAGATCTTTGTATCCATAACAACACCGTAAGCACCATGTGGCACCTTCAGTGATGTATCTCTTGTCTCTTTTGCTTTCTCTCCGAAGATTGCACGAAGCAGTCTCTCCTCGGCTGTTGCCTCAGTCTCTCCCTTTGGAGTTACCTTACCAACTAAGATATCACCGGCACGAACTTCCGCACCGATACGGAGGACACCGTTCTCGTCCAGATCCTTCAGGGCATTATCACCGTTTCCGGAAACTTCCTTTGTAATCTCTTCTGGTCCGAGCTTTGTATCTCTTGCTTCTGTCTCGTACTCTTCAATATGAACAGATGTATACACATCTTCCTTTACCAGTCTCTCACTCAGAAGAACGGCATCCTCGTAGTTGTAACCTTCCCATGTCATGAATCCGATCAATGGGTTCTTACCAAGTGCAATCTCACCGTTTGATGTAGATGCACCATCGGGCGCTGGTTCATACAGTTACCCTGGTTGCTTCGGGCAAACTTGATTACATGGTACTCATCCAATGTACCATCGTCACACTTGACAATGATCTTCTCGCTGGATGACATCTCAACAACACCATCGTGTTTTGCAACAATACATACACCTGAGTCAACAGCTGCCTTTGCTTCCATACCTGTTCCAACAACCGGAGCTTCTGTACGAAGAAGTGGCACTGCCTGACGCTGCATGTTGGATCCCATGAGGGCACGGTTTGCATCATCGTTCTCCAGGAAAGGAATCATGGATGTAGCAACAGAGAATACCATCTTTGGTGATACGTCCATCAGGTCAACGTTTGCCTTCGGGAACTCAGATGTCTCTTCCCTGAAACGACCGGATACGTTGTTCTTCTTGAAGTGACCGTCCTCATCCAATGGCTCATTCGCCTGTGCAACAATATAATTATCCTCTTCGTCCGCTGTCAGATATACAACTTCATCTGTAACAACCGGATTGGCAGGATCTGACTTATCCAGCTTTCTGTATGGCGCCTCAACGAAACCATACTCATTGATTCTTGCATACGTAGCAAGAGAGTTGATCAAACCGATATTCGGACCTTCAGGTGTCTCGATTGGACACATTCTACCATAATGTGTGTAGTGTACATCTCGAACCTCGAATCCGGCACGATCTCTTGACAAACCACCCGGGCCAAGGGCTGACAGACGTCTCTTATGTGTCAGCTCAGAAAGTGGGTTGTTCTGATCCATGAACTGTGACAACTGAGAGCTTCCGAAGAACTCCTTCACGGCTGCTGTAACAGGCTTGATGTTGATCAGAGACTGCGGGGTAACAGTATCCTTATCCTGCGTTGTCATTCGCTCACGAACGACTCTTTCCATACGGGAAAGACCGATTCTGTACTGGTTCTGGAGCAATTCACCGACTGCACGGATACGACGGTTGCCCAGGTGGTCGATATCATCGTCGTTACCGATGCCATACTCCAGATGAATGTTATAGTTAATGGAAGCAATGATATCTTCCTTTGTAATATGCTTTGGTACAAGCTCGCTTACATTTGCCTCGATGGCTGCCTTTAACTCGTCCTCGTCATCGTACTCCTGTAAGAGTTTCTCTAATACCGGATAATAAACTGCTTCATGTATGCCAACTTCCTTCGGATCGAAACCTACATATTCAGAAAGATCTACCATCAGGTTTGACAGTACCTTTACATTCTTCTCTTCCGTCTGAATGTACACAAAAGGAACTGCTGCGTTCTGGATTGCAGTTGCATCCTCTCTTGTAAGAGTGGTACCTGCTGCAAACAAAACTTCACCAGTACTTGGATCAATGACATCCTCTGCCAGAACATGACCTGCAATACGATTCTTTAATGCAAGCTTCTTATTATACTTATAACGACCAACCTTCGCCAGATCATATCTTCTTGCATCGAAGAACATACCCATGAAGAGATTTGTCGCATTTTCTACTTCCTCTGGTTCGCCCGGACGAAGTCGCTTATAAAGCTCGATGACACCTGTCTCAAAACTGTTTGAAACATCCTTCTCCAAGCTCGCCATAATCTTTGGCTCCTCACCAAACAGATCAATGATCTCCTGGTTTGTTCCAAAGCCAAGTGCACGAATCAAAACTGTGATTGGCACCTTTCTATTTCTATCAACATGTACGTAAAATACATCATTGGAATCCGTCTCATACTCCAGCCATGCACCACGGTTTGGAATCACTGTAGATGAGTACAAGGTCTTACCAAATTTATCGTGATCGATTGCATAGTAGATACCAGGAGAACGAACCAACTGGCTGACGATAACTCGCTCTGCACCATTGATTACGAATGTACCTGTCTCTGTCATAAGTGGAAGATCACCCATGAAGATATCATGCTGTGCAATTTCACCTGTTTCTTCATTACGAAGATGCACATTGACCTTGATTGGAGCTGCATAAGTTGCATCACGTTCCTTGCATTCTTCAATAGAATACTTGATGTCTTCCTTACACAACTGATAATCAACCAGTTCCAAACTCAAATTGCCTGTGTAATCGACGATTGGAGAAATATCCTTAAACACTTCTCTCAAACCTTCGTCAAGGAACCACTGATATGAATTCTTCTGCACTTCGATGAGGTTTGGCATGTCCAAAACTCTCTTCTCAGTTGAAAAACTCATTCGCATACCTCTTCCCGATTTCACAGGACGCATTCTGTACTTTTTCATCGACGCATTCACCCCTTGAATTTATTTGGTTTTTTCTTTACTATCCGAATTTATAGCACACATATCCATAGTAATGACATTTTACTATACTATCATGGTTGGAAATTTGTGTCAACACACTTTTTGAAAAAAATTGCAGAAAAATAAAAAAGATTTCTTTGTATCATTTCTTAGATAAAAAATCCGGCTTGGCATCTGCCAAACCGGACATTTAATGTTTAAGTCGAAATTACTTAAGAGTAACCTTAGCGCCTTCAGCCTCAAGCTTCTCCTTGATCTCGTTAGCCTCTTCCTTAGAAGCACCTTCCTTAAGAACCTTAGGAGCGCCATCAACAACGTCCTTAGCTTCCTTAAGTCCAAGACCTGTACAGTCACGAACAACCTTGATAACCTTAACCTTGTTAGGACCTACTTCTGTAAGCTCTACGTCGAAGGAATCTTTCTCCTCAGCTGCGCCAGCACCGTCTGCACCTGCTGCTGCAACTACAACGCCTGCTGCTGCAGATACGCCGAACTCTTCCTCACATGCCTTTACAAGGTCATTTAACTCTAATACTGATAAACCTTTGATAACTTCAATAATTTCCTGAGTTGTCATAATAATAATCCTCCATTATAAATTTAAATTTGTTTTGTAATTTCCAATCTCAACGATTCCAATTAAGCTTCCTTGCTCTCAGCGATCTGCTTAATAACACGAGCAAAGTTTGTAATTGGTGACTGGATGCTTCCAAGGAACTTAGAGATAAGTTCGTCTCTGGAAGGAATTGTAGCGATTTTCTTAATGCCGTCTGTGTCGTAATGAGTACCCTCAACAACACCACTCTTAAGTTCAAGCGCTGGGTTCGCCTTAGCGAAATTAGCTGCCAATCTTGCAGGAGCTGTTGCATCTGTCTTAGAGATAACAACGGCTGTAGGTCCTTCGAGCTCGTCCTTCAAAGACTCGAACTCTGTACCAGCAATAGCAAGCTTTACCATGGTATTCTTGTATACCTTGTAAATGACATCTGCCTCTCTCATTGACTTACGAAGCTGTGTATCCTGATCAACTGTAAGTCCACGGTAATCAACCAATACTACTGACTTAGCGTCCTTAATATTCTCTTTGATTTCCTCAACGACAGGCTGTTTTAACTCGATCTTAGCCAAAGTCTTGCACCTCCTTATAATATTAACGGAAACTGCACTTAAAAGAAAAACTCCCACACCGCAGTATGAGAGTTAAAATTCGTTCATCACGATTCTTCCTCGGTAGGCGTTTTCCTGCTTATGCCTCGCGGCACCTACTGTCTACGGCAGTTCATCGTTTGTTACTTTATCACGTAAACCTATAGTTGTCAATACCCATTTTCACTTTTATTTACATTTTCCGCACAATCAGCGTATCATATCCACGATCGCGCAATTCCCGCTGTGCAATAATTGCATCTTCGATCGTATCATAATTTCCGACACGCACCTGATACAGTCCGTCATCCTCATATACCATTGCATCGTATCCTGCATTGATAAACCGATTTACCTGATACGAAGCGGTTCCAAACGCCCGGTAGATGCCAATCAGTATCTGATAGCCGGTTGGTTCCTGCGACGTTTCTTCTGCAAATACTGGAATCGTCCGTGAAATTCCATAATATTCATTTACCATCTGCGTACCGGATGCATCGTTCTCTGACTTAGCGATATACATTTCCTCTGATACAGGAGCACTTACCTGTGCAACATCGCTTCGCATATCTCCCTGCGCAACCGTATATCCGGCATCTCGGATTGTCTCATCGATGCCGCGCGCAATTGCCTCTGCTGTCTCAGAGAATTTCGTATCGAAAAGATTGTTGTCCACATCGCTGTTGATAAATCCTGCTTCTACCAGGATTGCAGGCATTCTCGTCCGCCGGAGTACCGCAAGATCCGGTCGCTCCACCACGTTGATATTCCGGTAGCCGACCTGTTCCAATTCTTTGTTCACATTTTCCGCCATTGTTGCCTTGAGTCCGGCGTTGTTATAGATCAGTGTCTGCACGCCATTGTACTGGTTTGGTGTCGGGGAGGAATTCCGGTGAATCGATACAAAGAAATCTGCACCGCTTTCATTTCCAATCCGCGCTTTCTGCACTGGCGAATCGTAGACATCGTCCGTCCGTGTGTAGACAACATCGTATCCCTGTGCCTCCAATATCTCACCGACCGCAAGTGCCAGTGCCAGCGTATCGTCCTTCTCTCTTCTTCCATTATACGTAGCACCGGCGTCATATCCGCCATGTCCGGCGTCGATTACGATTTTCACTGCCATAAAAAAGCCTCGCAAACATACACTTTCTGTATAGTTTATGCGAGACTTTTTATTTGTTGATGATTAGTGCTCCATCTTCCAGAATGCTGCGGAATATGGAGGAAGTTCAGAGCCACCACCGAAGTCGTGTGGCTGTCCGGTAATCAGATCCTGTGCGGTTCCGCATCCGGCATCAAAATGCGCCGTGTACGGCTGGTCGCTTGCATTGATTGCCACAAGCACACGCTCATGCTCCGAACGACGTTCGAAGATACACTGATGATTCGTAAGTACAACCGAACGGAATCCACCGTAGTTCAATGCTTCGCTGTGCTTCTTCGCTTCCGCGAGCTTGCTGATCCAGTCAGTCAGTTCGTTCCATTCCGGCTTCTCATAGCTCAATCTCAAGGACGGATCGCCCTCTTCTTTTCTGCCTTCTGCGCCCCACTCGCTTCCATAGTATACACAAGGGATACCCGGCATACCAAACGCAAGTGCATAAATAAGCGGCAGATGGTTCTTATTCGTCAGGATGCTTGCGACTCTTGTCACATCATGATTATCGACGAAGGACAGGAAATGCTTTCCTTTGTATCGCGTCCATTCTTCTGGTCCAAACTGCTGCAGGAGACTGTGAATGATCTCGAACATGTTCATGCAGTTGAAGCTTGAGTAAAGTCCCTTATAGCACATATAGTTTGTCGCACTGTGCAGCATGCCATCATTTACAAATACATTGTAATCGCCGTGCAGCAATTCTCCTAATAAGAAGAAATCCTGCTTCAGTCCGTCACAGTGTGCGCGCAGTCTGCGGATAAAATCGTGGTCTAAGCAATATGCCACATCCAGACGGAGACCGTCGATATCGAACTCATCGATCCAGCCCTTAACACAGGACAAGATGTGCTGGATCACTTCCTCGTTCCGAAGGTTTAATTTGACAAGGTCAAAGTTTCCTTCCCAGCCCTCATACCAGAGTCCATCGTTATAGTTGGAATTGCCATCGAAGCTGATATGGAACCAGTCTTTGTACGGGGAATCCCAACGGTTTTTCAATACATCCTGAAATGCCCAGAAGCCGCGTCCCACATGGTTAAATACACCATCCAAGACAACCTTGATTCCTGCTGCATGCAGCTTATCGACAACCTCCTTGAAATCCTCGTTCGTGCCAAGACGGCAGTCGATCTTCGTATAATCTCTCGTATTGTAGCCGTGTGTATCGCTCTCGAATACCGGTGAAAAATATATTGCGTTTGCGCCAAGCTTCTGGATGTGAGGAATCCAGTCCTCCACCTTCTTGATTCGTGACACCAATTTTCCATCGTTTTCAAATGGTGCGCCACAGAAGCCAAGCGGATAAATCTGATAAAATACGCTTTCGTTTGCCCACATAGTTTTGTCTCCTTTCGCAGAGTTTTCCAC
>ERZ1504966.541-NODE-541-length-11796-cov-3.338983_pt1 | contig 11796 bp, 10 predicted proteins | sample MGYA00574584_ERZ1504966 | MGnify/ENA primary metagenome ERZ1504966 (study PRJEB39906, sample SAMEA3182065) | gut metagenome | biome: human; feature: gut; material: Stool; isolation source: human stools | place: Canada | collected 2013-01-28 ... | reverse complement strand
CGGATGATCGCGGAACTCGACGACAACCACGCACAATACGGCGGAGGAATTTCCGAATTGTTCGGCCTTTATCGGGTCCCTCTCAACACAGGCTTCGTCGAAGGGCGGCTCATCGTCGTAACGCCCGATACCGTCCCGGTGAAGAGCGAGCGGAAAGCTCCCTTTCAGGTGGGGGACGAAATCGTCGCTGTCGAAGATAAACCGGTCGAATATTACATGGCACAAACCAGGGAATTCATTTCCTGCTCCAACGGGAACGACGTGCTGGCAGCTACGGCCGATCAAATTCTGCGCACTAAAAAGAATCGGCCGCTATCGATCCGCTACCGCCGTGACGGAGTGACGAGGGACACGTTAGCCGACGTAACAAAGATGCCAGGACATTTCAGTTGGAATTACCTTTGGAAATACCACAGGACATTCTCGATGCTCGAAGATTCGATCGGATATATCTGTCCGGACAAACTCTCGAAAGAGGAGATACCTGAGATCTCAAACGGCCTGAAAAAAACCAGAGGGTTGATTATCGATTTACGCTATTATCCTTCACAAGATTTCGTGGATTTTATTTTTAAATACATACTTCCGAACAGTACTATAAAAGTAGCACAATATACATATCCGTTACTTACTTTGCCGGGTGTATTTGTTGTGGGAAATCAGACATATCGGGTTTCTGATAACGATAAATACAATGCTCCGATCGTAGTCTTAGTCAATGAGGGAAATCAAAGTGCTGCTGAAACATCCGTACAAGTAATTCAATGCAATCCTAACACCCAAACCATCGGTTCTCAAAGCGCCGGAGCCAACGGCAATATCAGCAAATTTACGTTACCTCGGGGAATACTCGGCGCATTTTCCGGGTTAGGGTGGTATTATCCCGACGGATGGGTGGTGAATCAGCAGGGTGTGAAGATCGACCACGAAATACGGCCGACCCTCGAAGGTATCCGGGATGGACGGGACGAAATGTTGGAGGCAGCACTGCGCCTAATCGAAGAGAAGACCGAAGAAGAGTAGGCAGAGCCGGACACAGGATGCGAAACGGCGCTGCGGGTATTCAATCCGCAGCGCCGTTTTGAAATATTCGTCCCCGTTCCGCCCGAACTTCGGAAATTACTCCACCGGTTCGTAATCGATCGAGGAGTCCTGGTCCGTACGTTCGATCTTCATGATTACCGGGCGGAGTCCGTCGTTGCAGGAACAGATTGCCACGCCTTCCTTCGTGATCCAATCGCCGAAATAGAACTTTCCGGCGCCGTGCGACAGGGCGAATACATATTGATAGACCGCCTTCCACGCTTCGTCGCAAAAACCTTCGGGTTTGGCATAGTCCGCATAAAAGACCTGTCCCTCCCGCATCATCGGGCACTTCGTAAAGCCGGGAGCGGCATACTCCCGTGCCAATTTCTCGTTCAGAGTCCGTTGCAGGATCGTAATTTTACAGCGCTTCATAATCTTGTCTTTCGCTCGGAACCCGTTCTGCGGGCGGACAGACTTGCCTCCCGCAGACAGGCGTTTCAAAAATCAAGCCCGCACCTGCGCACCCGCCTTGCGTTCGAACTGAGCTGTCAGGTTGGCCATCGCCTGCTCGATCATCTTGTCGGTCAGCGTCTGGGTCTTGTCCTCCAGTACGAAACTCAGGGCATACGATTTTTTACCTTCGGGCAGCTTGTCGCCCTCATAGACATCGAAGAGCGAAACTCGTTTGAGCAACTTGCGTTCGGCCGCGAAAGCAATATCACGCAGTGCGGAGAAAGTCACCTCCTTGTCGATCAGCAGCGCCAAATCGCGTTTTACCTCCGGGAACTTGGAAAGCTCTTTGGCCGTGACCTTATTCTTACGCGTAGCCTTGATCAGGGCCCCGAAATCCATCTCCAGATAATAAACGTCCTGTTTCAGATCGAAAGTCTTGCGCAGCTTCGACGAAACGACGCCCATCTGTACCAATTCTCTGGCCTTGTCGTTGAGCGAGAAGGAGAGTGCATCCCCGTAAAGATCGCTGCGGAGCGATTCGGACTTGAGCGTATAAAGGTCTAGCCCGAAACGACGCAACAGCTTCTCGGCAATCGCTCGCAGCGTAAAGAACGATGCCTGCTCCGGTTTCCGGTTCCACGAAAGGGGTGCGGCGATGCCGGTTACGGCGATCGCCAGGCGGAACTGCTCGGAATAAGCCTTCAGCGGCTCTTCCGGTGTAGCGGCCGTCGCATCGTAAAAGTAGCAGTTGCCGAACTCGTACAGCTTCAGGTCGCCGTTGCGGTGATTGGCGTTCAGTTGCACGGCTTCGAGCATATTGAACAGCAGCGTCTGTCGCATGACGTTCAGGTCGTTGCTGAGCGGATTGAGTATCTTCACGCAATGCTCCGGCTTGTATGATGTAAGTCCTTCGTAATAAGCCGCTTTCGACAGTGAATTGGACATGATCTCCGTAAAGCCGTTAGCCGTCAGGAAATCGGCGGCGAGGTTCATCAGCTTGTTCCGGTCGGGTTTCGGCGCGTAGGAGAGCGCCGAATTGACGTGCGAGGGAACAGGGATGTTATTGTAGCCGTAGATGCGGAGAATCTCCTCGACCAAATCGGCCTCGCGCGTCACATCGACCCGATAGGGCGGCACGGCCACGCGCCAGAGGTCACCCTCCTCGGCCTCGATTTTAATGTCGAGCGCACCGAGAATCGTGCGGATCGTATCGGCAGGAATCTCTTTACCGATCAGACTATTGACACGCTTTATATCGAGTTCCACTTTGAACTTTTCGATAGGAGCGGAGCAGATATCCGTAATTTCGGAGGCGATCTCTCCTCCGGCCAGCTCCTTCATCAGCAGGGCGGCCCGCTTGAGGGCATAGACCTGTATGTCGGGATCCACGCCGCGCTCGAAGCGGAACGAAGAATCGGTGTTCAGGCCGAAGCGCTTGGCCGTCTTGCGCACCCAGACCGGGTTGAAATAGGCGCTCTCGATGAATACGTCGGTCGTCGTATCGCTCACGCCAGAATCCAACCCGCCGTAAACGCCCGCAATACACATGGGTTTCGCAGCCGAGCAGATCATCAGGTCGTTGGCCGTGAGCTTGCGCTCTACGCCGTCGAGCGTCACGAACGGAGTACCTTCCTCGCAGGTTCTGACCACGATCCGGCTGCCGTCGATCTTCGCTGCATCGAAAGCGTGCAGGGGCTGTCCCAGTTCGAAAAGTACGAAATTGGTAATGTCCACCAGGTTGTTTTTTGGGGTAATGCCCGCAGCCCGCAGGCAGTTCTGCATCCATTCGGGCGAAGGGCCTATCTTACAATTCTTGACCGTAACACCCGCATAGCGCGGTGCGGCTTCGCTGTTTTTCACTTGCACATCGATCTTCAGATCGCGGTTATCGACGGCGAAAGCGCTCACGTCGGGCCATTGCAGTTCGACGGGCTTGCCCTGGCTTTTAAGATAGGCCGCCAGATCACGTGCCACGCCGATATGCGACGCCGCATCGATGCGGTTGGGAGTCAGACCGATGCCGATGACATAGTCGTCTTCCAGCTTCAGATACTCCCGGGCCGGCTGGCCGACTTTCGCGTCGGCCGGCAGCTCCATAATGCCCTCATGCGAAGCTCCGATACCCAGTTCGTCCTCGGCACAGAGCATGCCGAGCGACTCCACGCCCCGGATCTTGCTCCGCTTGATCTTGAACTCCTCCTCGCCGCCGTTAGGGTAGAGCACCGCACCTACCGTAGCGCAGAGGACCTTGAGACCCTGCCGACAGTTGGGAGCACCGCAGACGATCTGCAACGGAGCCTCGCCGCCTACATCCACCGTCGTCAGATGCAGATGGTCCGAATCGGGATGATCCGTGCAGGTCAGCACCTCGCCGACCACGACGCCGGCAAGTCCGCCGCGGATCGATTCGATCTTTTCGAAGCTCTCGACCTCCAGGCCGATATCGGTGAGGATCGTCGCCATTTCTTCGGCCGACAGATCGGTTTTAAGGTAGCGTTTCAGCCAGTTATAGGAGATATTCATAGTATGTGTAATATTTTATTATTGACAAAGAGTAAGCAAAGGTATAAAAATATCCCGATTTTATCCCCGCAAAAGAGCGGTAATTACGAAGACGGCCAGCACCGTGCTCGCAATGCCGTTGAGCGTGCCGAAAGCGATGCCGATATTCCGCTGCCGTGTCGGGGTCACCAACAGGTGTTCGGCGACGAGGATCAGCGTGAAAATCCCTTCGCCGAGCCAGAGCCAACCGTTCTGGGGACAAAACGATCCGAACCAGAAAAGCGCCGCGACGCTCACCACATGCAACAGAATACTGAACAGGAGCGACACCCGTGCCGAAAAACGGGCCGGGATGGAGTAAAGGCCGTTCTTGCGGTCGAAATCGGCGTCCTGCAACGCATAGATGATGTCGAAGCCACCGCACCAGGTCATCACCAGCAGCGCCAGGATACAGGGCGGCCATGCGAAATGCCCCGTGACGGCGATGTACGCCCCCACCGGAGCAATACCCAGCCCCAGACCGAGCACCAGATGCGCCAGCGCGGTGAACCGTTTGCAATAACTATATATCAATATAACGAATAGTGCCACAGGCGATAATAATCCGGTAAGTAAATTGATAGTCGAGGCGGTGACAACGAACAGCAGCGCATTGACGATCACGAAACGGAGCGCTGCCCGGGCACTGATCTTTCCGGCCGGAATTTCTCGGTCGGCCGTGCGGGGATTGGCCCGATCGATGCGGCGGTCGGCCCAGCGGTTGAAGCCCATCGCGGCGTTGCGGGCGAAGACCATGCAGAGCAACACCTGCAAGAGCAGCACCACCCAGCCGTATCTGCCCGCACAATCCGAAGGAATCCCCTCGGTACGCAGGGCATAGACGAAGCCGATGAGGGCAAAAGGCATGGCGAAAATCGTGTGGGCGAACTTGACCAGTCCGGCATATTGGCGTATCATTGTCGATTCGATTTTATGGTCGCAAAAGTAATCATTTTTTTCGGCAGCAGAATACGGCCAGGGCAAGAAATCGGCCCCCGGCAACGCCTGAAATCCATTGTTTTTCTCCGGAAAGATATTATCTTTGCACATTATTATATAAGGATTTCACTCGACGATGAAAAACATACGCAATTTTTGCATCATAGCTCATATCGACCACGGAAAATCGACACTGGCCGACCGTCTGTTGGAAAAGACCAATACGCTCAACCAGCGGGAAATGCAGGCCCAGGTCCTGGACAACATGGACTTGGAGCGCGAAAAGGGCATCACCATCAAGAGCCATGCGATCCAGATGGAATACCTGGCCCGCAACGGTGAAAAATACGTGCTCAACCTGATCGACACTCCGGGCCACGTGGACTTTTCCTATGAGGTATCGCGTGCCATCGCCTCGTGCGAAGGGGCCTTGCTAGTGGTCGATGCCACGCAGGGTATCCAGGCGCAGACCATATCGAACCTTTACCTGGCTGTCGAGCACGACCTGAAGATCATTCCCGTACTGAACAAGATCGACATGGACTCGGCGATGATCGACGAAGTGAAGGATCAGGTAGTCGATCTGCTGGGTTGCGACCCGGACGAGATCCTCTGCGCCTCCGGCAAAACGGGACTGGGCGTGGAAGAGGTGCTCGAAGCCATCGTCGAGCGGATTCCGGAGCCTCAGGGCGATGCGAACGCTCCGTTGCAGGCATTGATCTTCGACTCGGTGTTCAACCCCTTCCGGGGCATCATCGCCTATTTCCGCGTCTTCAACGGCACGATCCGCAAGGGCGAGCATGTCAAATTCTTCAACACGGGCAGCGAGTACGACGCCGACGAGGTGGGCGTGCTGAAGCTCAAGATGCAGCCCCGCGACGAAATCCGTGCCGGGGACGTGGGCTATATCTGTTCGGGTATCAAAACTTCGTCGGACGTCAAGGTGGGCGATACGATCACATCGGTCGAAAACCCTTCGACGGAGGCCATCGCCGGTTTCGAGGATGTGAAACCGATGGTCTTCGCGGGCGTCTATCCCGTCGAAGCCGACCAGTACGAAGACCTGCGGGCTTCGCTCGAAAAGTTGCAGCTCAACGATGCCTCGCTCACGTTCGAACCCGAAAGTTCGCTGGCATTGGGCTTCGGCTTCCGCTGCGGATTTCTCGGACTACTGCACATGGAGATCATCCAGGAACGCCTCTACCGCGAATTCGACATGGAGGGCATCACGACCGTCCCGAACGTATCCTATAAAATCACCACGACACAGGGCGACGTGCTCGAGGTGCACAACCCCTCGGGCCTGCCCGAAATAACCAAAATCGCCTCGATCGAGGAACCTTATATCCTGGCTCAAATCATCACCAAGTCGGATTTCCTGGGCAACGTGCTCAAGCTCTGCATCGACAAGCGGGGTATCATGAAAAACCAAACCTTCATCACGCAGGATCGCGTGGAGGTCAATTTCGAGATGCCCCTGTCGGAGATCGTGTTCGACTTCTACGACAAGCTCAAGAGCATTTCCAAGGGCTACGCCTCGTTCGACTATCACCGCATCGGGTTCCGTCCGAGCAAGCTGGCCAAACTGGACATCCTGCTCAACGGCGAACCGGTCGATGCCCTTTCGTCGCTGATCTATGCCGACCACGCCTACGATTTCGGACGCAGAATGTGCGAGAAGCTCAAGGAGCTGATCCCGCGCCAACAGTTCGACATCGCCATCCAGGCAGCCATCGGCGCCAAGATCATCGCCCGCGAAACGGTCAAGGCCGTGCGCAAGGACGTGACGGCCAAGTGCTACGGCGGCGACATCTCCCGAAAGCGCAAGTTGCTGGAAAAGCAGAAAAAGGGCAAGAAACGCATGCGTCAAATCGGCAATGTCGAAGTACCCCAGTCGGCCTTTCTCGCCGTATTGAAAATGGATTAGCTATGAAAAAGACGATTATCGACCTGTTCGAATCCTCCGTTGAAAAATACGGAAAGAAAACCTTCCTGCTCGAGAAGCGTCATCACGCCTTCCAGCCCACGACTTACGCAGAAACCAAGGAACAGGCCCTGGAAGTGGGGGCCGGATTAGCTTCGCTGGGCATCCGCCCCAAAGACAAGGTCGCCATCCTGGCCGAAGGAAGCAACGGCTGGATCATCTCCGAGCTGGGTATCTTCTATGCCGGAGCGATCAGCGTTCCGCTGTCGGTCAAACTCGAAGAGTCGAACGATCTGTTGTTCCGGCTCCGCCACGCCGAGGTCAAGGCGCTGTTCGTTTCGAAACAACAGCTTCCGAAGATCCGCCGCATCCGGGCGGAACTGCCGGAACTCGAACAGATCATCGTCCTGGGACACATTCCGCTCGAAAGCGGCGAAACGGCCTACGGCATGCTCAAACGTCTGGGCCGCGACTATTTGGCCGGGCATAAGGAGGAATTTCTCAAAATAGGGCAGGCGATCCGGAACGACGACTACGCCACGATCACCTACACGTCGGGCACGACGGCCGATCCGAAAGGCGTCGTCCTGACCCACCGCAACTACACGGCCAACGTCGAACAGTCGCTCTCGCGCATCGACATCCCGTCCAGCTACCGCACGCTCATCATCCTGCCGCTGGACCACTGTTTCGCGCACGTGGTGGGATTCTACATCATGATCGCCTGCGGCGCCAGCGTGGCGACCGTACAAATAGGGGAGACCCCGATGGAGACGCTCAAGAATATTCCGCAGAATATCCGCGAAGTGAAACCCAACTTCCTGCTGTCGGTGCCGGCGCTGGCCAAAAATTTCCGCAAAAACATCGAAACTTCGATTCGGGCCAAAGGACGTTTCACCGAACGGTTGTTCGACTTCGCGCTCCGCACGGCCTATATCTACAATCAGGACGGCTACCACAAAGGCAAGGGCTGGCGGATCCTGCTGGCACCCGTCGTGGGACTTTTCGACCTCGTGCTGTTCCGCAAGGTGCGGGAGGCATTCGGCGGCAGCCTGGAGTTTTTCGTCGGGGGCGGCGCACTGCTCGATTCGGAGCTGCAACGCTTTTTCTATGCCATCGGGATCCCGATGTTCCAGGGATACGGACTCTCGGAAGCTACACCCGTCATTTCGACCAATTCGCCCAAGTACCACTGGCACAAGTTCGGATCGTCGGGCAAGATTCTCGAACCGCTCGACCTGAAAATCCTCGACGAAGAGGGGCGAGAGCTGCCGCGCGGCCAAAAGGGTGAAATCGTCATCCGGGGCGAGAACGTCATGGCCGGCTACTGGAAAAATCCCGATGCGACGGCGGCGACCGTCCGCAACGGCTGGCTCCACACGGGCGATATGGGCTATGTGTCGGAGGATGATTTCCTCTACGTATTGGGGCGCTTCAAGAGCCTGCTGATCGCCAGCGACGGAGAGAAGTACAGCCCCGAAGGAATGGAGGAGGCGATCGTTGATAAATCGCCCTTCATCGACCAGATCATTATCTATAACAACCAAAGTCCCTTCACCGGGGCGATCGTCGTACCCAATCGCGACGCCCTGCGCCGCGAGCTCGACGCCCGCGATATCCGGGAGGGTAGAGCGGCTGCGGCCGCCGACATCCTCGGCGCGGAGATCGACCGTTACCGGGCCGGCGGCCCCTATGCCGGAGAATTTCCCGAGCGGTGGCTTCCGGCGGGACTGGCTATCGTGGACGAGCCATTCACCGAGCAAAACGGACTGATCAACAGTACGATGAAAATCGTCCGCAACAAGGTGGAAGAGTATTTCCGCGATCGGATCGACTACCTCTATACTCCGGAGGGAAGGGAGTTGCGAAACGATAAAAACCTTGCATCACTGCGGAAAATGGTAGAATAACCTGAAATTTTACCGCCCGAAGAGTTGATAAATAAAAAAATCGGAGTAACTTTGTTCTCCGAATGCGGGAGTAGCTCAGTGGTAGAGCATCAGCTTCCCAAGCTGAGGGTCGCGGGTTCGAGCCCCGTTTCCCGCTCACGAGGTCCTTTTCGAAGGACCTTTTTTGTTAGGCAAGATTACATAATATAGAAGTAAACGATTCTGGACATCAATGATATGCAGAATCGTTTCGTTTTAATACCGGAACAAAGAGCGAACAGCAGCGAAAGTATGATTATCAGGAGCCGGGACGGAAGATAAATTACATAGCGCAGGGGACAGACTTCACAATATATGTTTCTGCGGAACTTACCGAGGTAGCATGGCAACGGAAAATGTTTATACCGCAAACAGACGTCTGGGACCTTTCGATCGACAAAAGCCGACAAAATGCAAGGCATTGACAAATGAATCACTTACGTCAAACTCTGGCCCGTTATGCGATTATCACATACACGACGTAACAAAGTTTCAGCGATAGCAGGCTGCCGAAGCTATAACACACACAGAACTTACTTCTTGTCGAGCCGAGATCGCGCTCCAAGCGCACCCCTGAAAGTTCCAAAAACAGTCAGCCTTATTTTCCTTTATCCATCTGCTTCTCCAGTAAAGAAATTACCCGGTTCATCTGCTCGTCCCGCTCCTTGAAACTGTCGGCCTGCTTTTTTATTACCTCCCAAGCATCCCTGGGAATCAACACTTCATCGGAGCCTGCCGGTCGCCCGACATAATACGCCTGGTCGTTTACCAAAAGCTCATTCCCGCCTTCCATTGCCGGATAGTGAACGACATTCAGCATCGGTCCTTCACCGTTCAACAGCCAATCTTTATTCAATTCGGGATAGCGGGCGAAAATTTTACCGAGTTTATCACGGCTCGGTTCATGTTTCAGTTTCGACAGATAGGCATTCGATAGTCCGCACTCGCGTTCGAAGCGCCCCGGCTTGATGCCGCTCATCCTGCAAAATTCCATTATTCTGTCCTTGACCGTCATACCAAAAGTCGTTTATAATAAAAATCGTATTTATAAAAATAAATTATAGAAAATTCCTTGTCATATAGATTTAATTCTTCGAATATTATCTATATTTGTAGTATCAAACAGATCGAACGAATAGTGTTCGAAAAACCGAACGAAAAAAATTATAACAAATATAATATAATTCTTTCGATAATGCGACGACAAGTATATAAAAAGGTAATCGAAATCGCACCCGATCTGAAACGACAGATCGCTATGGAAATGGGGTGCACGGTAGATACCGTGTATAATGCGCTCAACTTGAGCAACCCGACCACGGGTGCACAACCGGACAGGATCCGCCGTCGGGCTATGGAATTGGGCGGCAAGGAGAACCGAAAAATCCGCTGGATCAATTATTGACGCCCCAACCTCTCGTGCGAACGAAAACAGCCGGAAAAAAGAGGTCGTATTACAAACCGCAACGAAGTCTTCCACCGCATCGTGCTTCCGCACAATGCTTTGCGCGAATAACGCTCACCGACAAAAAACGGGGAGCAATCGGGAGAGGCGGAATAAGTAGAAATACAAAGAGGAAACGGGAGATTTTCCCGTTTCCTCTAATTTTCTATAAACGCCCCGCCGACGGAAACTTACCTCCAAATCCGAACGCATAGCCGGAAGTATGAATTAAAAAAACGAACATCCTTCCGAAATTTTTCCTATATTTGCATCATACATAAGACACAAGAGGGGTGCCTTCGTCGGGAAAGACCGGAAAGGCTGAGATCATACCCTATGAACCTGAAGCGGTTAGGACCGCCGGAGGAACTTGTTCATAGACCGTAATTTTCTCATCGAGACATCTCCCGCAATTACGGTAAATCATGGAAGTATTCATCAATCACTCACCCGTCGAAACCGACGCTGCAACGACGCTCGCCGAACTGCTGATGCAGGAGGGTATCGCCGCCGACGGAATCGCCGCAGCGATCGACAACAAGGTCGTTCCCCGCAGCGAATGGCCGACGACCCATTTGCAGGCCGGAGCGAAAATCACCGTCATACGCGCCGTGTGCGGAGGATGATGCGCATCATCGTCATCACCGACACGCCGTTCGCTGCGTCGGAAGCGGAGTCGATCCGGATTCTGCTCTCGGAAGGAGCCGATCGGGTGCATCTGCGCAAACCGCAATCGGCCGAGAACGACATGCGTCGCTTGATCGAAGCGCTTCCGCCCGAACTATATCCTCGCCTGACTTTGCAGGATCATCTGTATCTGGCCGGGGAGTACGGCATCGGAGGAGTGCACCTGAACGCCCGCAACCCGGAGATCCCCGCCGGATTCGGAGGCCTGATAAGCCGCTCGTGCCATTCGTTCGAGGAGCTCGCATCGCACCCGACGGAAGACTACCTTTTTCTCAGCCCGATCTTCGACAGCATCTCCAAAACCGGCTACCGAGCGGGGTATGCACCGGACGAACTCCGAAAGGCATTCGCGCAGGGCATCATCAATCCGCGCGTCGCAGCGCTCGGCGGCATCCGGCCGGAACACCTGCCCGCGTTACAGGAGTATGGATTCGGGGGAGCGGCCTTTCTCGGGTACATCTGGCAGGGCGCTACGCCCGAAGAACTGGTGCGGCGCATGCGGGAAATACGAAAATTCAACCGATAAACCGGCGGAAAACCATCCGGAAATCGGTCTGATAAATAACAATACTTTAATGTACCTCTTGGAAAGCACAGCGCACCAAATCCCCTCCGAGAAGGAGCAGGGGAAGGTCGGAATTACAGGCTCGGCCAAGAGCCGCGATAATCGATCGCCGGTTCGACGCGACAAACGTCAGACAACGGTACATTAAATAAATATACAACTACTAAAAATATGTTACAGTTCATTACCCACCATACCGACCGCTACGACGAAATCGCCGGAACACGGGCCGTACTCGAAGGAGGCTGCCGCCTGTCTCTTATACACATCTGACGCTGCCGACGAGCGA
>ERZ1504966.522-NODE-522-length-12072-cov-3.310144_pt1 | contig 12072 bp, 8 predicted proteins | sample MGYA00574584_ERZ1504966 | MGnify/ENA primary metagenome ERZ1504966 (study PRJEB39906, sample SAMEA3182065) | gut metagenome | biome: human; feature: gut; material: Stool; isolation source: human stools | place: Canada | collected 2013-01-28 ... | reverse complement strand
GCTTTGTACCACGCTGAGCAAACCTCAGACGATGGAGATAAGCATGCCGAGCAATGACAAGGATATAACTGAACAACAAAAGAGTATGGTGAAAGCCTCTCAGGCAATTACATTATTGCTGGGAGCCGATAACAAGCTCTATTACTATGAGGGAGAGCCTAACTACAAGGATTACACCTCATTGAAAGAGACTAGTTACGGGGCAAGCGGGTTACGTGCCGTACTTCTTCAGAAAAATGCTGCAGCTGTCAATCAGGTAAGAGCTTTGAAACAACAGAAGCTCGATCTGAAGATAACAGATGACGAATACAAAAAGAAGGTTTCCGAAATAAAAAGCGGAAAAAATACGCCAACCGTCATTATCAAGGCGACGGATGATGCTTCTTATATGAATCTGATTGATGCATTGGACGAGATGCAGATATGTAATATAGGTAAATATGTGATAACGGATATTGCCGAAGCTGATGAGTTCCTGATTAAGAATTATGATGCTAAGGGAGAACTGTCACAGAACTTGGCCGATAAATGATGTAACACCTAAAAAAAGAAAGTAAAATGGCAAAATTTGATTTAGCTTCTTCGGAATGGTGTCAGCTGATTTTTGAAGGCAAGAATCAAGCGTACGGCGCATATAGAATGCGTGCCAATTCACCCAGACGGCATACTATTGCAATGCTGATTGTGGTGGCGATAGCAATCGTTGGATTTACTATCCCTACGCTGCTTAAGTTGGCGACCCCGGAGCAAAAGGAAGTAATGACAGAGGTTACAACTTTGTCGAAATTGGCAGAACCGGAAATCAAACAGGAAGAGATGAAACGGGTAGAACCGGTTGCACCTCCCCCTCCTGCACTGAAGAGTTCTATTAAGTTTACTGCCCCTGTCATCAAGAAAGATGAAGAGGTGCACGAAGACGATGAGATCAAGAGTCAGGAAGAATTGACTTCTACCAAAGTGGCAATCTCCATTGCCGACGTAAAAGGTAATGACGAAGCCAACGGAGCCGATATTGCTGACCTGAAGCAAGTGGTGACACAGGCTGCGGAACCGGAAAAAGTATTTGATATGGTAGAGCAGATGCCGACCTTCCCCGGTGGACAGCAGGAACTGATGTCATACCTTGGGAAAAATATCAAGTATCCGACAATTGCACAGGAGAATGGAACACAAGGTCGCGTTATTATCCAGTTTGTGGTAGAGCGTGACGGTACTATCACCGATGTGCACGTAGCTCGTGGTGTAGACCCATACTTAGATAAAGAAGCCGTGCGTGTGGTACAAAGTATGCCGAAATGGATTCCTGGTAAACAAAATGGTAAAGCGGTACGTGTGAAATTCACCGTTCCGGTAATGTTTAGATTACAGTAAGATGATGAAGAGACAATTTTGGCTGGTAGGAATCGTTTTGTTGGCGGTGTTGAGTGCTTGCCGTTCCAAATCGGATGGACCGACGGATACGTATTCGTCTGGGGTGATATCTATTGCGGCGGATGAAAGTTTTGAGCCTATTATACAGGAAGAGATAGATGTGTTTGAAAGTCTGTATCCTTTGGCCGGAATTGTCCCTCGCTACACGACGGAAGTCGAGGCTATTAATTTACTTCTGAAAGACAGTGTCCGGTTGGCTATTGCAACCCGGACATTGACTGAGGAAGAAATGAATTCCTTTCACAGCCGCAAGTTCTTTCCCCGCGAGATTAAGCTTGCTACAGATGGTCTGGCATTAATCGTCAACCGGGACAATCCGGATTCTTTGTTGACCGTACGGGATTTCAGCCGCATCCTCACTGGTGAGGCGAAAGACTGGAAGGATATAAATCCGAACTCCCGCCTGAAGAGTATTCAGGTGGTGTTCGATAATAAAAACTCCAGCACCGTACGCTATACAATGGATTCTATCTGTGGTGGAAAACCACTGGCTACTGACAATGTCAGTGCCTTGAAGACCAATCAGCAGGTGATAAAGTATGTAGCAGAGAATCCCGGAGCAATGGGAGTCATTGGTGTGAACTGGCTGGGCAACCGCAGCGACACCACCAACCTTTCTTTCACCGAGGAAATCAGAGTAATGGCAGTGAGTGCGGAGGATGTAGCTACTCCTGCTAACAGTTATAAGCCTTATCAGGCTTACTTGTATTACGGTAACTATCCATTGGCACGACCCATTTACGCATTACTGAATGATCCTCGCAGTGCGCTGCCTTGGGGATTTGCTTCTTTTATGACATCCGACAAAGGGCAGCGGATTATATTAAAATCTGGACTTGTTCCGGCTACTCAGCCAGTGCGTATTGTCCATGTGAAAGACGAATAATAACTAAAATTAGAGACTATCATGAAAAGAGTACAAATGTTTTTAGCTGGAGCGTTTATAGCAGTTGGGTCGCTCTATGCGCAATCATCTGATGCCGAATGGCAGGCAGGAGTTGCAAAATTGAAAGAAACCATTCAGACGAATCCGGCTCAGGCCAATGAGGAAGCTGAACAGTTGATAAAAGGAAAGAATAAAAAGAATGTGGAACTTCTGGTGGCTATCGGCGAGGTATATCTGAAAGCCGGAAAACTTCCGGAAGCACAGGAGTATGCTGCTCTTGCCAAAAAGGTGAATGGCAAATCGGCTCTTGCCTCCGTACTGGAGGGAGACATCGCCTTTGAGCAGAAAAACGCCGGTCTGGCATCTCAGAAATATGAAGAAGCTATCTATTTCGATCCGAGTTGCACAGAAGCATATCTGAGATATGCGGATATTTATAAATCAGCCAATGCTGCTCTGGCCATTGAAAAACTGGAACAGCTGAAAGCCCAGGAACCGTCCAACACAGCCGTAGATAAGAAACTTGCCGAAATCTATTATTTGAAGAATGATTTTAGTAAAGCTGCCGAAGCTTATTCGCGTTTTGCGATGGGACCGACAGCGACAGAAGAGGATTTAGTGAAATATGCATTTGCCCTCTTCCTGAACCATGACTTCGAGAAGTCACTTGAAGTGGCGAATATGGGATTGAAAAAGAATGCGCGTCACGCGGCGTTCAATCGCCTGGCAATGTATAATTATACAGACCTGAAGCGCTTTGATGAAGCAATAAAAGCGGCGGATGCTTTTTTTACCGAATCGGACAAGGCTGATTATTCATATCTTGACTATATGTATTACGGGCATTTGCTCGAAGCTCTGAAGAAATATGATGAAGCTGTAGGACAATATGAGAAAGCCATACAATTAGATCCGACAAAGACGGACTTATACAAAAATATCTCTTCTGCCTATGAACAGAAGAATGATTATAAAAAAGCAATTAGTGCTTACCAGAAATATTATACATCCCTTGATAAAGAACATCAGACTCCGGATTTACAATTCCAGTTTGGCAGACTTTATTATGGTGCAGGTACGCAGACTGATTCGCTGACAATCAATGCTGAAGAGCGCAAGCAGGCTTTGATGGCCGCTGATTCTGTTTTCCATTCCATCGCAGAAGCAGCACCGGACAGCTACCTGGGTAATTTTTGGAGGGCACGTGCCAATTCCGCACTGGACCCCGAAACGACTCTTGGACTGGCGAAGCCTTTCTATGAGGAGGTAGCCACCCTGCTGGAAAGCAAGAATGATCCTCATTACAATTCAGCTTTGATTGAGTGCTACAGTTATCTTGGATATTACTACTTATTGGCTATTGAAAATCCGGCACTGAAAGCGGAAGCAATGGCGAATAAAGAAAAATCTAAGGAGTATTGGAGCAAAATTCTGGCTATAGACTCCACTAATGCTACTGCTAAAAGGGCATTGGATGGCATCAAATAGTGAATAATTTTAGTTGTTTGTCGTGACAGGAGGAGTGGAGAGTGATCTTAGCTCCTCCTTTTTTTGCACTTTTTTCTCCTTTTCTATTGGAATATTCAAAAGATTGTCTACATTTGTGGTGTACTATTATACTAATACACTAAGAAACATTGTTCATTAAACAGAAATGCTATGATTACAGTAGAAAATCTTTCATTTACTTATCGTAAATCGAAGCGTGCGGTACTACGTGATTTTTCGCTTTCGTTCGAATCCGGCAGGGTATATGGACTGTTGGGAAAGAATGGTGCGGGAAAATCTACTCTTCTCTATCTGATGTCCGGCTTGTTGACTCCTAAAAACGGCAAAGTGATGTTTCACGATACAGATGTACGCCGTCGGTTGCCGGTTACTTTGCAGGATATGTTTTTAGTTCCCGAAGAATTTGAGTTGCCTTCGGTTTCTTTGGTCAGCTATATTGAGTTAAACAGTCCTTTTTATCCTCGTTTCAGTAAGGAAGAGATGATTAAATATCTCCATTATTTTGAGATGGATATAGATATTGATCTCGGATCGCTTTCTATGGGGCAGAAAAAGAAAGTGTTCATGAGTTTTGCGCTTGCTACGAATACCTCTCTTTTGTTGATGGATGAACCGACCAACGGGCTGGATATTCCAGGCAAAAGTCAGTTCCGCAAGTTTATAGCATCGGGTATGTCGGATGATAAGACGATTGTGATTTCCACACATCAGGTTCGTGACATCGACAAAGTGCTCGATCATGTGTTGATAATGGATGACAGTCGTGTGTTGCTCGATGAATCGACAAGTAATATTTGCGACAAACTTTTCTTTGTGGAGAGTGATGATCGGGAATTGGCCAAAAGTGCGCTTTTTGCAATTCCTACTATTCAGGGTAACTACCTGATCCTTCCTAATGAAAAGCAGGACGAGTCGGAACTAAACCTGGAACTTCTTTTTAATGCTACACTGGCTACTCCTGAAGAGATAGCCCGATTGTTTCACACTCAAAAATAAAAGACGATGATAAAAGATACTTTTTTCAGTTTGCCTCGTTTTATGAATCTTTGCCGTAAGGAGATGGTGGAGAATTGGAAATCGAATGTGCTTCGTATGGTGTTGATGTATGGAGTGATGGCAGTGGTAATGGTTTGGAATGGATATTTTAGGTATAGAGGTACTTATAATTATCAGGCAGACCCGGCGTGGATATTTCTTCTTGTCACTTTTATCTGGGCTCTGTGGGGATTCGGTTGTTTGAGTGCTTCGTTTACAATGGAAAAGATGAAAACGAAAACGAGCCGTACTTCCATGTTAATGATTCCGGCAACTCCTTTTGAGAAGTTTTTCTCCAGATGGTTTGTATTTACAGTTGTGTATCTGGTTGTTTTCCTGATATGTTATAAGTTGGCGGATTATACGCGTTTTACTATTTATTCTTTGGCTTATCCGGAGAAGGATTTTATTGCTCCTGTCGACTTGTCGCATTTGGTTGGTGATGAAAAATATTATACTTTATGCAGGCGAGGCTTGGAATTTGGAGCGCTGATATCAGGTTATTTCTTTGTTCAATCCTTATTCGTATTGGGCAGTTCGATTTGGCCTAAAAATTCTTTCCTGAAAACATTTGCGTCGGGAACCATTATTGGTATGGTATATTTTGCTGTCGGTGCTTTGGTAAGCAAAGTGCTGTTGGAAAGCGGCAGGTATTATTCAGGAGGTGTGCTGGAGTCGAAAGAAACCACTCTGTGGATTGTAATTGTTGCCGGCATCTTTTTTGCGTTGGTGAATTGGGTACTGGCTTATTTCCGCTTTAAGGAGTCTGAAATTATTAATAGAATGTAATACCTTAGCCTATGAATTTTAAAGAAAGTAAAGCTATTTATTTACAGATTGCAGATAGAATCTGTGATGAGATATTGCTGGGGCAATATCCGGAAGAGGAGCGGATCCCTTCTGTCAGAGAGTATGCTGCCATTGTGGAGGTGAATGCTAATACGGTGATGCGTTCCTTTGACTATCTTCAGGTACAAAATGTTATTTATAATAAACGTGGCATAGGGTATTTTGTAGCTTCAGGAGCAAAAGAGCTGATTCATTCTCTCCGTAAGGATACCTTTCTGAAAGAAGAATTGGACTATTTCTTTCGTCAGCTGTATACGCTTGATATACCGATAAAAGAAATAGAGACAATGTATCATGAGTTTATAAAAAAGCAGAAATAGAATAAAGACGAAATATTATGAAACGTACTACTTATATATTTATAGGCCTTCTCGTTTCCGGATTGATTGTAATTGTGGCAACTATTATTTTCATATTTATGTCGGGGAAGCCTTACCAGGAAGATGGAGCCTTTTTGGGTAATGAACAGGTGAAAATGGATTTGAATGGCGTACATGTTATAAAGGTGTTTACCAGCCAGGATGGAGTATCTGAAGCGAGACGTGTGTTTATTAGCGGCGAAATGAAAATAGGATCTACTGCTGCTTCGTCAGGGAAAGAACAGGTTTCATATCCGAAAGGAGACTATTTGAATGTTACCCAGAAGAATGATACTTTGTTTATGAAGTTAGATCTTAATGTGAACAATATTCCGGAAAAGTATCGGGACAGAGATTATATCTTTGTGAGTGGTTTTGATGTGAGTTTGGCTGTGGATTCACTGACCGGTATAGTTACCGGTGAAGAAGGTTTGAAATTGAATCTGATAGGTATTGAAACAGATTCATTGTTTGTCCGTGGTAATCGTTATAACATATCATTGGATTCTTGTCGACTTGGTTCGTGTGATATTCAGGGAAATGGGCTGGACTTTCATGCAAAGGATAGTAAAATTGAAAACTTCTATCTGAATTTGGATGGTGTATGGAGATGGACATTTGAGAATACAGAAGTGGGGACGGAATATCTGAGTGGCAGCAATCAGCACTCTAATGATCTGCAGAAAGGAGAATGTAAGCGGGTGGTCTGGACACCTCTGACAGAAGATGCACGTTTGCAGGTGAATGTAAGAGAGAAAGCGGAAATTACGATAACACCGGAATAAACAGGAATAGGTATGAAGAGATAAAATATGATACGAATTACTAGACAGTATCTAAACTAAAAAGGAGCAATAATGGATTTTAAAATGCCTGAGGCATATTTATTCCGTTATTACTCCTTTTAATATATGAGGTTATATAGTCAAATTACAGCGCTTTCTTCAGAGTGAAGCAGTCGATGTCCGGTGCCCAGTTATAACTATTACCCATGCGAATAGTGTTGTATCCGGCTTTTAATTCAACGGGAACTGTGATTTGGTTATGACCGTTATCCTTTCCCAAAGAGTCGATTTTGGTAATGATACCGTTTACGTCCAGTTCTATTTGTCGTCCTTTGCCATATAAATAATGGATGGTCATATCATAGCGTCCGCCATTTTCGCTATATACTTCCCGCCATTCGGCATAGTTTTCAGGTTGTCCGCCAAGGAAACCTACTTTCATTTTGCCGGAGGCTTCCTTATCATGGGCATAAATAATACCTTTAGGATTTTTGCCAAGGTCATTGAAAAGAGGTAGGTAAGCCCATTCCGCTTCGTAGAGGGTCGGTTCCAGACGTGTTTCGCCTTCTATGCGGAGGAACATGGCACTGTGTGCAGGAAGCGTTTGTTCGAAGGTACCGGAGAAGTTTCCTAAATCGCTATGTTTTACCAGATCACGTACTTTTACGTTTCCTCCAAATTCCAGTGAAGAGAACGGCACGGAAAAACTACAGATGGTATCGGAAGGATTGTAAAGAGCTACTGCACGTACATTCCCACGTTTCTGTTCAATATCTTTTACGAGTACATAACCTTCATTTTCATGTTGAGCTACATAAGCCTGTAAGCCCAGCGGATCTTGGTTGAGGGCGATCAGTTCTTTATTTGTCAGCAGTTCGAGCGAAGAATCCGGCATGTTTTCCAGATTGCATCCGATAAGCAAAGGAGAGCTCATGATACACCACAAACCGAAATGAGCTTCTTCTTCTGTCGGGGTAAGACCTTGTCCACCTACTTTACTGTCGTTGCGGAATCCGATGACCATCATATCCATGTCATTATAATGTCCGTTTCCGGCATAAGCCGACAGGTAGAGATTCTTTCCGACTACATATCTTAATGATCCCCAATGTGCATTAATATCTCCACTGATACGCCAGGAAGTTGCTGCATCTTTAGCCCAAGTGCCCGGGAAGGCCCATCGGCAAATATTGATGGAAACATCTTTGTTTACTTTGTCTATACTGTTCCGGATGGAAGTGTAGCGTTCCTTTTCATTAAGTCCCAGCACATCTCCTCCGCAGTAATCAATTTTGATAAAGTCGAAACCCCAGTCGCCAAAGTATAATTGGGCGTCTTGCGGTTCGTGTCCATAGATACCAGCTCCTACGCCTGCTGCATCATTGTCCCACATGGAGCCACATGTACTGTTGCCCGCATCGGTATAGAGACCGGCTTTCATTCCCAGGCCGTGAACGTAATCCGCAATTGGTTTCATCCCATTCGGGAAACGTTGTTCGTGGGTATGCATAATTCCGTTGTCATCGCGCTTTCCGAAATAGCCGTCATCAACATTGACATAATGATATCCGGCATCTTTCAGACCTTTTTTCACCATCAGGTCGGCTTGATGCTTGATGATGTCTTCGCTGATGTCTACGCGAAATGCATTCCATGAACTCCATCCCATGATGGGAGGATTGACTGTCTTTTCATTCTCGGAAAGGGTAGTTTGAGTTTTTGTGCAGCTGATGCACATAAAAGAAGCTACTGCTACTGTAAAGAGATAAATCCTGTTTTTCATGATATAATAGGTTGTGTTTTATTACATATCCGTCCTGAATTTGTTCAAGTGACTGAATAGAAATAAAGGGCAACTTACTGTACTCCAGAAAGTTACCCTTTATTTTGTCGGAATGAGGCGACTCGAACGCCCGACCCCTACGTCCCGAACGTAGTGCGCTACCAACTGCGCTACATTCCGATACCTTTTTCGAAAAGTGGTGCCACCAGGAATCGAACCGGGGACACAAGGATTTTCAGTCCTTTGCTCTACCAACTGAGCTATGGCACCTTTCTCGTTTGCGGGTGCAAAGATAAGTATATTTTTTAATACCGCAATAACTTAAAGGGAAATTTTTACCAATTTCTGACTCGTGGAAATATAAATGCATTTTTGTTAGAATAAATATGTAGATAAACAGCTATTTATGCGACATATTTTATAAATTTACGCACTGAAACGATCAAAACAATATAAACACTCTATTACTATGTCATCACTGGCGATTATTGTTATAATAGTTTTGTTAGCTGCCTTCATCTATATGTGGGCAAAGTGCCACTCACTCCAGAAAGAGGTGCATTCGAAGGAAAACAAAGAGAATGAACTTAAAAAGTTGGCTCTGGTTTTGCAGAACATCAATGCTTACTTCTTATTGATTGACAAGGATTTTGTGGTTTGTGACACCAATTATTATTCTTTAAACCGTCTTCCGATTCAGGTAGGTGGAGTTACCAAAAGAGTCGGGGATTTGCTGCATTGTAGAAATGCGATTGCAGCCGGTGAATGTGGTCAGCATGAACAATGCAAACTATGTTGTATCCGTGCGTCTATCGGAAAAGCTTTTTACAAGAAAGCAAGTTTTAAAAATCTGGAAGCTTCCATGAAGTTATTAAGTGAGGATGAAACGAAAGTGACTCCTTGCGATGTATCGGTATCGGGTACTTATTTGAATATTCATGGTGAAGATTATATGGTGTTGACTGTTTATGATGTGACGGAGCTGAAAAATGCGCAAAGGCTGCTGTCTATTGAAAGAGAACATTCCATTTCTGCTGATAAATTGAAATCTGCCTTTATTGCTAATATGAGTCACGAGGTACGTACACCGCTAAATGCAATTGTCGGATTTTCCGGTTTGATGGTATCGGCTTCCAGTGAAGAGGAACGAAAAATGTATGCTGATGTTATTGCAGAGAATAATGAACGCTTGTTGCGCCTGGTGAATGATATTTTCGATCTTTCTCAAATAGAATCGGGAACAGTAGATTTTGTTTATACGGAGTTTGATGCCAATGATTTGCTAAGAGAGTTGGAGGGAATTTTTAAGACGAAATTGAATAACTCGTCGGTGGAATTGGTTTGTGAGGCACACATACAACCTATAATGATGTATTCGGAACGGGAACGTATCATTCAGGTATTGTCTAACCTGTTACATAATGCAATGAAATTCACCGAATCGGGTGAAATTCGTTTGGGTTGCAGCCTGAAAGGAACGGAAGAGGTTTGCTTTGTTGTGTCCGATACAGGCATTGGCATACCGAAAGAGGAACAGAAAAAAATATTCTCACGTTTCATAAAACTTGATCGTGAAATGCAGGGGACAGGACTTGGACTGACTCTTTCGCAAACGATCATCCAAAATCTGGGTGGAAATCTTGAACTTGATTCGGAAATTAACCGGGGATCTACTTTCAGCTTTGTGTTGCCACGGGTGATAAAACCGGAACTAATAAAGTCACAGGCAATAAAGTAATCTCCAATCGCTAGGTATTGTATCTATTAAATGATGATTGGCATACTTCTAAATAAGAGGGCCTGCAAAAATCTCTAAAATAAATTCCCCTCACTACAACCGTGAAGTGCATCCCAAAGGTTTTATAACCGACTAAAGGGGAGCACTTCACTGTAGTGAGGGTAATTTTATAAGTTCAAAGCTGTTTGAATAGCCTCTTACTTTTTTGTGAACAGGATGAACACTTATTCTTTACGACTTAGGTGCATCCTTATCTTTGTCTCCGGTTCCCGGAGATGCTTTGCCGGAAGTAGAATTTCCGCCGGATGTAGCAGAACTGCTGCTTGATGGAGTAGCACCGGAAGCGGTGGCACCAGAGGATGCCGCATCAGGAGCTGCTGCATTAGAAACGGTTGCACCAGGCTTAGCTGTACTTGCCCCGGTTGCTCCTCCTGTATGTGCAGAAGTTGCGGTAGGACGGGCAGCATTAGCGTTACTTGCACTGACATTGACAGTGGCAGGTTGAGCCTGAACTTCCCAGTGGAACGGTTCGAAATTGGAGTTTGGATCTACCCAAGACGGTTTCTTGGAAGCATAGATAATAAACGGAGCAATAACAACGATAATGGCACCGATAATCAGTACGGAGAACCAAACAGTGTTGCTACCTGTAGAAATCTGGCTGGGCGGGATGAAGCTGAGGATAAAGGCAAGCAATGATCCGCAGAAACCAAGACCGCCAACAAACCACATCAAACCGTTACCTGACTTACCGATACGGAACGGACGGTTGAGTTTCTTCATCTTATAACGCAATGCGATAGCTCCGGAGAACATCAACAAGTACATAATCAGATAAAGAATAACTGTCAGCTGTGACAGAATCTGATAGAAGCTCTGTACGGACGGCATAACGACGAACAACAGACTTAATACAGTTACAGCGATACCTTGTACGAACAGGATATTCTTCTGTACACCCAGTTTGTTTGTTTTCTGGAAGAACGGAGGCATATACCCCGCTTTACCTACGGCAAATATACCTTTTGACGGACCGGCAACCCATGTTAATACACCTGCCAGTACACCAAATGCAAGAGCGACAGCAATGATTGGTGACAACCAGGAAGCATGAATATATCTGAAATAGTTGTCGAAGCCGACGAGTAGACTTTGAGTCAGGTTGATATCTTTTGCAGGGATAATCACACCTAATGCAAAAGTACCCAAAACGAAGATCAACACTGTGATAAGTGCACCGATGAATACGGCTTTCGGATAGTTTTTGGAAGGGTTCTCTACGTCTTTTACGTGGATACCACCCATTTCCATACCGGCATAAAACAAGAAGATACTGGCAGCAAGAACAACATTATCAAAGTTGGTAAAGTCGGGGAAGAAGCTGCTGTTGAAATCCATATTGGAATGTCCGCCGCTTGCCAGATAAATGATTCCCAAGATAATCAACAGGGCAGCCGGGATAATTGTACCGACCATACCACCGATTTTAGCAACCTTACCTACCCAGCTCATACCTTTCAGGGAAATGAAAGTAGCCAGCCAGTAGATGATAAGCACTACGACGAGCGTATAATACTTATTGTTTGCCAGTGACATGTCATGTACGTCATTCATTCCGATGAAAGCGATAGATACGGCACCAAACGTTAACACTGTCGGATACCAGATCGTACTTTCGATCCATTGTACCCAAATGG
>ERZ1504966.504-NODE-504-length-12310-cov-3.156916_pt1 | contig 12310 bp, 8 predicted proteins | sample MGYA00574584_ERZ1504966 | MGnify/ENA primary metagenome ERZ1504966 (study PRJEB39906, sample SAMEA3182065) | gut metagenome | biome: human; feature: gut; material: Stool; isolation source: human stools | place: Canada | collected 2013-01-28 ... | reverse complement strand
CGCAGGATATGTGGAACCAAATGTGGAGAAACTATTGTATCAGTGATACCTATGAGCCGGGTTCGACGTTCAAGATTGTGACAGCGACAACTGCTTTTGAGCAGGGCGTGTTGCGCGTGGAAGATCAGTTTTACTGCCCGGGTTATCATATTGTGGAGGATCGCCGGATTCGGTGCCACAAGGTTGCCGGACATGGGGCAGAAACCTTCCGGGAAGGTATCATGAATTCCTGCAATCCAGTGTTTATGCAGGTTGGGGAACGCATTGGCGTGGATGGTTTCTATGATGGTTTAAGAAAATTAGGGTTGTTTGAGCAGACGGGGGTCGACCTGCCGGGAGAGGCAAATTCCATCTTCCATAAGCAGGAAAAGGTAGGACCGGTCGAGCTTGCAACGATGTCATTTGGACAGTCGTTTCAGATTACGCCGTTACAGTTGATGCGTGCTGCATCTGCAGTTGTGAATGGCGGGAATCTGGTCACACCTCATTTCGGTGTGTATACGACAGATGAAAATAACAATGTCACTGAGGTTTTGAAATATGAGACGAAGACAGGAGCAGTAAGTACAGCAACCAGCGAGACGATGAAAGGACTGCTCGAAGCAGTCGTTGCAGAGGGCACCGGACATCGGGCGTATATCGCAGGGTATTCGATTGGTGGCAAGACGGCAACAAGTGAGAAACTGCCGCGAAGTGAGAACCGTTACATTTCATCCTTCCTTGGATTTTCACCGGCGGACAATCCGCAGGTTATGACACTGATTCTGATTGATGAACCGCAGGGTATCTATTATGGAGGTACGATTGCGGCACCGGTCGTAGGTGAGATATACGACAACATTCTGCCGTATCTCGGTATCTACAAGGACGAGAACGCAGAGGAGGAGACGACGCAGACAATCAGCATCGACGATGCTGTGTTTTAAATATTACAATACAAGCGATGGCTTGATAAAGGAGAGAAGATATGAAGTACGACATAATTGTTCCAGCATTGATAGCATTTGGTGTGAGTGTGATCTTAAGTCCGATCATTATTCCATTCTTAAAGAAACTGAAGTTCGGGCAGTTTGTGCGTGACGATGGACCGGAATCGCATCTGAAGAAGTCGGGAACGCCGACGATGGGTGGATTGATCATCCTGTTCAGTATCGTGATTACATCACTCTTTTACATCAAGGATCATAAGGAGATCGTTCCAATCCTGTTTGCAACATTGGGATTTGGTCTGGTTGGTTTCTTGGATGACTTTATCAAGGTTGTTATGAAGCGGTCACTTGGACTTCGTGCATGGCAGAAGATGTTGGGACAGTTTTTGGTAACAGGTGTTTTTGCATATTACATTCATGCATATACGGATCTTGGAACTACGATGATTATTCCATTTACACATAAGGTCGTTGACCTTGGATGGGTTTATTTCCCATTGATGTTCTTCGTTATGCTTGGTACAGCAAACGGTGCGAACTTTACAGATGGCCTGGATGGATTGGCATCCTCCGTTACCGTATTGATTGCAACCTTTTTCGCGATTGCATCTATCGCGGCAGGCTCTGGTGTAACACCGATTACATGTGCAGTCGTAGGAAGCCTGCTTGGCTTTTTGGTATACAATGTCTATCCAGCACGTGTGTTCATGGGAGATACCGGATCACTGGCATTGGGTGGATTTGTTGCGTCGACAGCGTATATGCTGCAGATGCCACTGATTATATTGATCGTTGCATTTATTTATCTGGCAGAGGTGCTTTCTGTTATTATTCAGGTTGTAAGCTTCAAGACAACTGGAAAGCGAGTATTTAAGATGGCACCGATCCATCATCATTTTGAGCTTTGCGGATGGCCGGAGACAAAGGTCGTTGCGATCTTCTCGATCGTTACAACGATTCTGTGTCTGATCGGAATTCTGGCAATTTAGAAACGTTAGATAGAATGGAAAAGAGGGAAAACGATGTTCGATAAGAAAGTATTAGTTGCAGGAGCAGGAAAAAGTGGAATCTGTGCAAGTGAGCAGCTTCTTCGAAATGGAGAGCAGGTTGTGCTGTTTGATGAGAACCCGAAGGGTACACTCACAGAGACAGTCATTCTTGAGAAGCTCGGGTTTGACAAGAAACCAGAGGCTTTGACGATCTGGCTTGGTGCGCTGACTGATGAACTGCTTGCAGATATTTCCTGTATGGTTATCAGTCCGGGTATCCCGGTCGATGCACCATTTGCGCTCAAGGTAAAAGAAGCAGGTATTCCGGTGTGGAGTGAAATCGAGCTTGCATATACTTACGAGAAGGGTACAGTAGCCGCCATCACAGGTACGAACGGAAAGACGACAACGACTACATTGGTTGGCGAGATCATGAAAGCCTACAACGACAAAACATTTGTCGTAGGAAATATCGGAATCCCATACACAAGTCTGTCTGATCAGAGCAGTGCGGATTCGGTGACGGTTGCAGAGATCAGTAGCTTCCAGTTGGAGACAATTCATACATTCCGCCCACATGTGAGCGCGATACTCAATATTACACCGGATCATCTGAACCGGCATTATACATTTGAAAACTATGCGAACTGCAAGCTGGATATCACGAAGAACCAGACGAAGGAAGATTATGCAGTGATGAATTACGATGATCCGGAGACGGTGAAGCGTATTGATAAGGTTCCGGCAACGGTGATTTTGTTCAGCCATAAAAAGGAACTGGAGTCCGGTGTAATCGTCAAAGATGGTGCGGTTGTGATCCGGGAGAATGGCAAAGAGACTTATGTGATGCCACTTTCTGAGTTCCAGCTGCTGGGAGATCACAATATAGAGAATCTTTTGGCTGCGGTTGCAATATCTTATTATATGGGAGCAGATATTGCCACGATCCGTAAGGTCTGCGGCGCATTTAAGGGTGTGGCACACCGGATCGAATATGTGCGCACATTAAATGATGTGAATTATTATAATGATTCCAAAGGAACAAATCCGGATGCAGCGATCAAGGCAATCCAGTCGATGGTGCGTCCGACGTATCTGATCGGTGGCGGTTATGATAAGAAGTCTACTTACGATGAGTGGATAGAGAGCTTTGACGGCAAGGTAAAATGTCTGCTTCTGATCGGACAGACAGCACAGGATATTGCAGACTGTGCAAGAAAGCATGGATTTGAAAACATTGAAATGATGGATGACTTGAAACAGGTTGTGGAGTATTGTCATACACATGCACAGCCGGGCGATGCGGTGCTTCTTTCGCCGGCATGCGCAAGCTGGGGGATGTTTGACAATTATGAGCAGCGTGGAGATATGTTCAAGGAATATGTAAATGCGCTTTCATAAGGAAAGCGGAAATGGAAAGAAAAGACAGGGGTGTCTGAGCTATGGCATATGGCAGAAGAAAATTGAAAAAGAATAAAGTATTCGCAACCGGCGGATACATTGATTATCAGACGATTTTCTTGGTTGTCGTTTTGCTTGCGTTTGGTGTCATGATGGTGTATAGCGCGAGTGCATACCGGGCGACACTTTCCGGGCTTCCCAGCGGATATTTTGCGATGCGTCAGGGTATGATCGGGTTGGCAGGAATCGTCGTAATGATGTTGATATCCTGTTTTAATTATCAGTTTTATAAGCGTCCGGTGATGCAGCGGCTGATCGTGACAGCGATGATTGTCTGTGCCGGTATCGCACTGGTGCTTGGTGTATCCTCCAATGGTTCACAGCGTTGGATTGAGGTCGGTGGTATTCAGTTACAGCCATCCGAGATTGTAAAGCTGCTGATTATCCTGTATCTGCCGAGTGTTTGTGTGAAGCATCCGAAATACCTGACCTCTTATCAGGGAATCATCCGGCTGATCGCACCGTGTATTGTCAGTGCGGGTCTGATCGCGAAAGAGAACTTAAGTACCGCGGTTGTCTGTGTGGCAATCATGGTCGTCATTATATTTGTGGCATGTCCGGATTATAAAATTCTGGTTATGCCGGTCGTTGCACTGGTGATTGCCGGTGTACTGCTTATCACAACCGTTGGTTATCGTGGCGATCGAATCGATGCATGGCTGCACCCGGAGACGAGTGATTCCGGATACCAGACGATGCAGTCTCTGTATGCAATCGGTTCCGGTGGATTGTTTGGAAAGGGCTTGGGACAGAGTATCCAGAAGCTTGGATTTTTGCCGGAGTCGCACAATGATATGATCTTTGCGATTATCTGTGAAGAGCTTGGACTGTTCGGCGCGCTTTGTGTTATTGCATTGTTTGTCATGCTGATCGTACAGCTTCGCTATATTGCGAACCATGCTAGAGACCGGTATGGTGCATTGGTTGTAACCGGTGTTATGACACATATTGCAGTGCAGATGATCATCAACATCGGTGTTGTTACCAATGTCATCCCGAATACAGGTGTCCCACTTCCATTTATCAGTTATGGTGGTACATCGCTGGCGTTCCTGATGGTAGAGATGGGATTCGTGTTAAGCGTGTCGAGACAGATGCTTCCATACGAGGCACCAACGAAAGAAGAGCTGCAGATGCAGCGGTAAATCAGAGCGGTACATAGAAACAAAAGGAGAATCGTTTTGAAGAAACATTGGATTGTATTGTTTATACTTGTAGTGATACTTGGAACGCTTGCGTATCTTTCGACATGGACAGTTGATAAGGTGCAGGTGGAAGGCTGTGAGATTGTAAATACACAGTCGGTCAGTGATGCGATGAAGGAAGAAGCACCGCTGGACAACACATTGCTGTTGTATATCAAAAGTAAAATGAACAAACTGAAAGATCTGTCTTTTGTAAGCAAGATGGATCTGGAACTAACAGATAAAAACACGGTAACCGTGACAGTTTACGAAAAATCCATAGCCGGCTGTGTGTTATACAAGGGCGACTATGTGTATTTTGATAAAGATGGTATAGTATTGGATTCGTCGAAGAGACGTGTCGGAAGTGCACCGCTGATCAAAGGTCTGACCTTTACCGAGTGGAGCATCGGCAAGAAACTGCCGAGTGACGACGACAAGAAATTCCAGACAATACTGACTATCACGCAGTTGGTGGAAAAATACGATCTGGAGATTGACGGTATCAAGTTCACCGCTGAAAATGAAATTGTCCTTCAACACGGAGGCATTACAATCGAATTGGGAGAGGGGGAATATCTGGCGGTTCAGATGATGAATCTGGGCAACATACTGAAAAATCTGGAAGGTATGTCCGGAACATTGTATATGAAAGACTTTGATTCGGAAAATGCAACTGCGAGCTTTAGCAAAAATTAAGTGAATTTTACGTAAACCTATTGATTATTTCAACAAAAACCTATATTATATAGGATAATAATGCGCAAATAGAATAAAGGAGGAAAAGACCTTGCTTGAAATAAAATCGAATGACGAGAAAACCCCTGCAAGAATCCTTGTGATTGGTGTAGGTGGAGCTGGTAACAATGCAGTAAACAGAATGATTGATGAGAATGTGGAAGGTGTCGAGTTGATCGCCATCAACACAGACAAGCAGATCTTATCACAGAATCGTGCAACAACAAAGATTCAGATTGGTGAGAAGCTGACAAAGGGACTCGGTGCAGGTGCAAAGCCTGAGATCGGAGCAAATGCAGTAGAAGAGAACAGAGAAGAGATTACCGATATCATGAAGGATGCCAATATGGTATTCGTTACCTGTGGTATGGGTGGTGGTACTGGTACAGGTGCTGCTCCAGTCGTAGCAGAGATTGCAAGAAATCTTGGAATCCTGACTGTCGGCGTTGTAACAAAGCCATTCTCTTTCGAGGGTAAGCCTCGTATGAACAATGCCATCAACGGTATTGCAAAGTTAAAAGAAAACGTAGATACTCTGATTGTCATTCCAAACGACAAGCTGTTACAGATCTGCGATAAGCGTACAAGTATCCCAGAAGCTTTGAAGAAGGCAGATGAGGTATTGCAGCAGGGTGTACAGGGTGTCACAGACCTGATCAACAAGCCGGGTCTGATCAACCTTGACTTTGCAGATATCCAGACAGTAATGCGTGACAAGGGTGTCGCTCATATCGGTATCGGACGTGCCAGTGGTGATAACAAGGCAGTGGATGCAATCAAGTCTGCTATGGACAGCCCATTGCTGGAGACAACCGTCAGTGGTGCAAGCGATATCATTGTAAACTTCTCAGGAAATATTGGTATTGTGGAAGCATACGATGCAATCACATACCTGACAGAAGTCGCTGGTGACGGCGCAAATATCATATTTGGTACTGTAGATAATGATGTGATGGGTGAGGATGTATGTATCACAATCATCGCAACAGGTATTGAGGACAATGCGGCAACACAGCCGGTTATGCAGAATCCAGCAAAGCCTTCTGCTGTAAAGCCGACAGTAGCACCAGTTGGTAAAACTCCTACATATGCGAGCCAGCCAATTACAAGTGTAAAGCCAATGGGAACCGCTACAAAGCCATCTTTCATGTCCACTCCAGCAGCGAAGCCATCGGTAAGTGCTGACATTTCAAGTGCAGCAAAGCCAGCTCCTGCAAAGAGAGAGACAGGCAATGGCGGAGGAATCAAGATTCCAGATTTCCTCAAGCGTGGATAAGTAAGCAGGAACTAAAGGGACTGTTGTATTGTATGTGCAACAGTCCTTTTTCTTATAGTATAGAGGGGAGGACTTATGGGAGACAGAGAAGAAAAAACGGTGTTGTTTGACGAGTCGATGCTGCAGCAATACCAGAAAAATATGACAGGAAAAAGCTCGCTTGTCATTGTAGATGGTAGTGGCATACAGGAATACGACCTGAGCAAATTTGTAGATGGCGCATACACTTTCGGTCGGAATGAAAACAACAGTATCCGATTAAATTCCAGCATTGTCTCAGGTAATCATGGCGAGCTCTATTTGCAGGAAGGCAGATGCTATATCCGCGACAATCACAGCTCGAACGGTTCTTATCTTGCCTATGGTACGCAGTTTATCCAGATGGCACCCGATCAGTATTATGGCGGCGATGGCAGAGATATGATCGTGCGTCTTGGAACGAACCATTCGATGGATGGCATTGATCCGGTACTCCTGTTGTACAACGGACAGCAGAAGGAAGGCCGTTGGAAGACATATTCCCTGCATGACGGCGACAACAGTATTGGTCGTGCAGCAGACTGTGATATCCGGTTGAAAAACGTTGCGATTTCCAGATACCATGCAGGTGTCCGTAAAGTAAAAAATCAATTTTATGTGTTTGACAATGGTTCAACAAATGGTGTGTTTGTAAATGGAAGCCGGATTGTGAAGCCATATTGTCTGTCAAACAAAGATATCTTTACCATCCTGAATACAACATTTATCTATGATGGAAATGTCCTGTATTACAAGGTGAACCCGGAAGGTATTGCATTAGAGGTACACGACTTAAACAAGGAAGTGCCAGCGAAGGGTGGCAAAAAAACGATTCTGGATAAAGTCAGCCTGAGTATCGGGGCAAATGAATTTGTTGCAATCATCGGTGGTTCCGGCGCTGGAAAGACAACTCTGATGACTGCGATGAGTGGCTTTGATTCCAAGGTGACCGGGCATGTATATTGCAATGGCACAGATCTGCATGAGAATTTCCAGACGCTCAAAAATATTATTGGATTTGTACCACAGCAGGATATCATCTATGAGAATATCACGCTTAAGAAGATGCTTTATTATACGGCGAAAATGAAGATGCCGCAGGATACAAGCAATCAGGAAATTGAGGAGCGGATCGAAGAAGTGCTTCGTATGGTAGAACTTTCGGAGCATAAGGATACTTATATCCGCCGTCTGTCCGGTGGACAGAAAAAGCGTGCTAGCATTGCGGTAGAGCTTCTGGCGAATCCGGGACTTTTCTTCTTGGACGAGCCGACATCCGGACTTGATCCGAGAACAGAAGAACATCTGATGCGGACATTATCCAAGCTGTCAAAAGAGCAGGAAAAGACGATTGTCATGGTAACCAATACGATCAACAACCTTGACTTGTGTGATAAAGTTATCATCATGGGATATGGCGGACGGCTTTGTTATTGTGGTAGTCCGGCAGGAATTAAAGATTTCTTCCATACAGACAATCTCGTAAAGGTCTATGATATTATCACGGCTGATTCAAAGGGCTGGGAGACGCAGTTTAAGATGTCCGGTATCAATGCGGTAAGCGGACAGGTGCGTGAGTCAAACGGAGAGGCAATCAAACCGAGAACGGTGAGTGGATTTGCACAGTTAGGCATTCTGGTACGAAGATATACGACCCTGATCATGAATGATGTACAGCGATTGGGGCTGATCTTCGGACAGCCGTTGATCATTGGATTGCTGTTAACGTTGGTTGCACGTTCCGGTATTTATGAGTTGTTCACGGAGACACAGTCGATCTTATTTACGTTGATGAGTGGCGGTATCTGGATGGGACTTCTGAACACGATTCAGGAGGTCAACAAGGAACGTGTCATTCTGAAACGAGAATATATGGGTAATCTGAAGCTTCCAATCTACATGCTGTCGAAATATATTGTGCAGGGTGTGATATCCCTGATTCAGGCAGTGATACTTGTTTTGACATTCGTGTTGATCAAGGGTGCACCGGACTGTAAGGGTGTGATCTTCTCCAATGCGACAGTGGAAATAATCGTATTGATCTTCCTTACGATTTATGCAGCGGCAGGTATGGGATTGCTGCTTTCTTCTATTACGAAGAGTGCGGACCGGGCAATGGCGATTGCACCGTTTGTGTTGATCGTGCAGTTGATCTTCTCCGGTATCCTGTTTGAGTTAAATGGTGTGACAGACAAGCTTTCGTATCTGACGTATTCCCGTTGGGCGATGGAATCCATCGGAAGCACCTGTGACCTGAATTCGCTAGATCCACCGGGACAGGAAGAGAGCGAACAGGTTGAGGAACAGTTTGACGATCTGGTTGCCACCTGTAACGATGCGATTGCAGAGATGCAGGAAGCCTACGATGAAAAAATCAATGAATTGCAGGATGCAGTAGAAACCTATTCTGCACTTGCAAACAATCCGCAGACCTTCGAGGAATACACATCGGAGCCGCAGACGATTGAGGCAGAGTATGAACCGGCCGAGACGGAAGAGAACAAGATGTATGTACGTTCCAAGGCAAGAACGGTTCGTTCATGGCTGATATTGTACGGTTCCACATTCCTGTGCGCAGGAGTAAGTGTGCTAGTACTGAGAAAATTGAAGGATGAGCAGAGATAAGATAATAGGATAAAGGATAGAATAAGGTAAGGAAAATTTTTCTTCTCTGCAAAGTGTAAAAAGAGTTGGTTGTTTCATTCATATTCTAAAGCAGACCGTTGAAGCACGTCGGCACTTAATGAGTGCGAAGCACGAATTTAGTACCGTTACGTGCTGAACCGAGCGGGAGCGCGTCTGCGTAGAATTGAATGGACAACCAACTCTTTGTATTTTATAGAAGGGAAGTAGAATTCCCCATAACATTGATGACTTTACGCATGTTTTGCTGTGTGGCAAGCTCGAATAGATGCGATAGAGAGTCGTCGGAATCATTTTCTGTACTCAAACCAGTACTTCCGAGTACGGAGATGATATCAACCATGTTTGTGTAGTGGCTGGTGAGTAACTGGTACTCTGCGTAGGATAGAACTTTCTGCAGGCTGTCCGTGTCCGTTGTATCTACATTCTGTAAGGATGACAGAATCGTAGAGATCGGATTCCCATAGGAGGAAAGCAGGCTGCCTGCACTGAAATCGGAAGCGGATGTTCCGTTTAATGCGGAAAGACCACTCTGCATGGATGTATTTGAATACGTGCTTTGGTTCGTTGTGAGTGTGGAAATGGCAGAGATGATCTCTTTGATCTCTGCGAGGATTTCCGCATTTCTTTTTGCTGTTTCGGAAGAAACAGTTGCTTCATTTGAAGTATTGAAATTTTCGCTTGTAGCCGTTCCGGTATTGGAAGAGGTATTTGCAGAAGGATTTACTGTGACTGTATTTGCAGGAACCGATACACCGGTCTGCATCAGGCTTGTGACCTTGGCAACATAATTCTGTGTCTCAGTAAATGGTGGTACGCCACCATATTTTTTTACATTGCCACATCCGGCATTATAGCCTGCGATTGCAAGCGACTGATTTCCCTGGAACATATTCAGAAGATCCTTCAGCACGGCTGCACCGCCCATGATATTCTGGTAAGCATCGTAAGGATCGGATACCCCATATGCACTTGCCGTGCTCGGCATAAGCTGCATGATTCCCATCGCACCGGAAAAGGAGGTCACATCTGCCTGAAAACCGGACTCTGTATAGGCGATTGCCTTTAAGAGTCGTTCGGATACGCCGTATTTGTCAGCGGCTTCCTTGAAGATGGAATCAAGGTTCGTTGTGACAGATGCCTGATTTAATTTATCTGTTTCCGTGCGAAGCATACCATCAAAATTTGCTGTTGTTTCCGATACGGACTGCGTATGATTCGGCGTTGCAACGGCACTGCTGTCGTTCACATAGCCGACGCCTTCGATAAATACCATGATTCCTTCCTCCCTTCGTTTCTTTCATAGGTACTTCAAAGGTATCTTAGTTCTGGAAAAATGTCAAGGCGAAAATCGACAAAAGTTATAGTTAAACCAGATATTGTATTTATACGGCATTTGGGGTAAAATGCCTATATACTTAGTCATTCGGGGGACGAAGAAATGAGATACATTGCAACTGGACAGGAAGTGTTCAGAATTGATGAATTTACAACCAATGTAATAGGAATTCCACAGCTCGTACTGATGGAGCGTGCGGCACTCCGGATCGCGGAGCATGTCAAGGAACGGTTTCCGGCAGGCGCGCATGTGCTGATCGTAGTCGAGAGTGGAAATAACGGCGGAGATGGAATTGCAGCCGGAAGAATCCTTATGATGGAAGGATACGATGTCGAGATATACTGGGTAGATGGATTGAAGTCAGCCAGCACTGGTTTCGATGCGCAGTATGCAATCGCCAAGAAGCTGAATATGAAGTTTGTGGATGAGCTTGTGAACGCCGGATATGATGTGATTATCGACGGCATCTTCGGTGTTGGTCTGTCACGTGCCGTAATGGGCAGACAGGCAGAAGTAATTAAAGCATTAAATGATATGGATGGTTATAAGTTAGCTATCGATGTACCATCCGGAATCGATGCGACAACCGGGTTCCTGCTCGGTACGGCGTTCCATGCGGATGCGACTGTGACATTCGGGCTGATGAAGCTCGGACTTCTCATGGGTATGGGATATGAGTACGCAGGAGAGGTATCTGTGGTCGATATCGGATTCCCGAAGCAGGCGATTGATTTTGTAGAGCCACGGTTATACACCTATGATCCAAAGGATGTAGAGGAATTGCTCCCACATAGAAAAAGGGATTCCCACAAGGGAACTTATGGCAAGGTCGGAATCATCGCAGGCAGCAAAAATATGGCAGGAGCGGCACTGTTTTCCGCAGAGGCTGCTTACCGTATGGGCTGTGGGCTGGTGCGTGTGTGCACTGTAGAGGAGAATCGCGAGATTATCCAGTCGAGACTCCCGGAAGCATTGCTTACGACATACAAAGAAGATGATATCGACACGATGCGCAGTGCGATGAAGACGGTCATGGGCTGGGCAGATGTGCTTGTGTTAGGACCGGGACTTGGAACCGGGGAAGCAGCGCAGTATCTGGTTGACAAGGTACTTCGTAGCTTTGATGGCACGGTTGTCTTAGATGCCGATGGAATCAATGTGTTATCCGAGCATATGGATCTGTTTGAGACGATGCATTCGAAGCTCATTCTGACGCCACATTTGATGGAGATGTCAAGACTTACAAATCAGTCGGTGACGGATATTAAGGCGAATAAATACGATCTTGCAAGAGAGTTTGCCAAGCGCCATAATGTGGTCGTTGCATTAAAAGATGCGCGCACGGTGGTGTCCGATGGCGGACTTCAGGCATATATTAATATAACAGGTACAAATGGCATGGCAACAGGCGGATCTGGTGATGTGCTGACTGGAATTATTGCCGGACTTCTGGCACAGGGCATGGATCGGTTTGAGGCGACAAAGCTTGGTGTCTGCATGCATGGTATGGCAGGTCAGGCGGCCGCAGAAGAAAAGGGACAGTACAGCATGATCGCCGGAGATATTGTACGAAGCATCGAGCAGATTATTGCGAAGGAAGCAGAAGAATAGGATACACCGTTTGATAATATAGTTCTAATTGATTGCATACACAGAAGAATTGTTGGAAATACTTGTAATAGTTTGAACAACAATAGGAGCTGTCTCTTATACACATCTGACGCTGCCGACGA
>ERZ1504966.458-NODE-458-length-13226-cov-3.746868_pt1 | contig 13226 bp, 11 predicted proteins | sample MGYA00574584_ERZ1504966 | MGnify/ENA primary metagenome ERZ1504966 (study PRJEB39906, sample SAMEA3182065) | gut metagenome | biome: human; feature: gut; material: Stool; isolation source: human stools | place: Canada | collected 2013-01-28 ... | reverse complement strand
AATCGATATCACCGCCGAGAATACAGGGCGGTCTATAAAGAAACTTACTTTCATAACATCATTACTTTGAAGGGTTGTTGTCCTTTGATTTATTCTCAGCCGGAGTAGTCTGCTTCGTTTCGGAAACAACCTGCTTGTTCAGAGAATCACTCGTCTGCTCTTCCTCCTTTTTAGGAACGGCAGCCTGGGCACGTACTTTCATACCCGGAGTCAGCTTGTGGAAACCTTCAGTCACAATTTGTTCTCCGGCAACCAGACCACGCTCAACCACCCAATTGTTGCCAAATTCAGGTCCCAGTTCAATGAAACGCTTTTCAACCGTAGAGTCCCGGCGCATCACAAAAATATATGCACCACCTTTCTCAATGGTAACCGCCTTTTGAGGAACGGCGACAGCACCCTCACGTACATCCAGCAATAGCTTAACCTTTGTAAACTGCCCCGGTAACAACACTTTGTTAGGGTTCGGCATTTCGGCACGCACGGAGAATGTTCCGGTCTGAGGGTCCACCTGAGGTTCGGCAAAATCCACATAGCCCTTATAAGGATAGACGGTATTATCCGCCAAAGTAATCGTAATGTTCGGCTGCCAGGAACGTGTAGAGTCCTGACGCCCTATATCGATATTCCGTTCCTTGCTTTTCAGGTAATCCAATGCCGTCATGCTGAAATCTACCAGAACCGTATCACTTTTCACAACCGTAGCCAGCAAGGACTTGCCTCCCGGTCCGACCAATGTTCCCAAATCCACATTTCTTTCACTGATATGTCCCGATAGCGGAGAACGGACCAACGTATATCCCAATTCCAATTCAGCCTGGTCCAAATCGGCCTGGCTCATCGCTACTGAGGCTTCTGCAGTCTCGTAAGCAGCCTGGGCATTGTCCAAATCCAGCTGGCTGGCAGCGTTCTGCGCATAGAGGGGGCGGATACGCTCCAAATCGCGCTTTGCCTTCAATGCCTGCGCTTCATCCTTCTTTAACTGTGCACGAGCTTTGTCAGCCTTTGCCCTATACTGGTCCTGGTTTATCACAAAAAGTACCTGGTTCTTGGTGACATATGTTCCTTCTGCGAAAAGCATATTCTCCAAATACCCTTCCACACGCGCACGTACCTCTACAAACTGCTGAGCGCGAATACGTCCCACGTACTCGCCATATATCTCCACATCTCCTTTTTCCGCAGATTCCACAATCACGGTAGGAGCTTCCGATTCCACCTTCTTAGGCCAAGTCAGAATAACGTAACCTGCCAACAATACCGCCATGCAGGCAACCATCATCAGCAACCTCTTCTTCTTTAGTTTCAATTCTTTTTTCGTAAAAAACTGTCTCATGCTTGTTTGTATATTAAATTTAACCCTGTTTCTTTCTATTAAAGCAAATCCGATGCCAATCTATCACCATCTCATCCATTACGTCTAACAAACTATATATCAAGCAGAAAAGCAGACGGCAGTTCTTTATTCATGGTGGCATCCTCCATTTTTCCCTGTGGAATGTGTCCACAGTTTGTGGAATAATTCCACAAAACTACTAAATTAAAAACACATAAAAACCCTTTTTTGCTCTACACTAACAAAGAAAAACATTATCTTTACCGAAAATAATTCAGATTATTCATTTTAAACGTAAAGATTATGGCAAGTAGAAAAGAACTAAAGAAGAATATAAACTATATTGCAGGTGAATTGTTCACAGAGTGTCTTGTAAACAGCTTATATGTGCCTGGAACAGACAAACAAAAAGCCGATGAACTGATGGCTGAAATTCTGAAAATGCAAGATGAATTCATAAGCCGCATCAGCCACACCGAGCCAGGAAATGTAAAAGGTTTCTACAAAAAACTTCGTGCTGACTTCAATGCAAAAGTAGACGAAATTATTGACGCAATGGGCAAACTGAAATAAGATGAAGAAAGCCTTTTATAGCTTCATTTATTATCGCCTGCTGGGCTGGAAGACAAACGTGACGGTGCCCGACTACGACAAATGTGTAATTTGTGCGGCACCCCATACTTCCAATTGGGACTTATTTATCGGTAAATTGTTTTATGGTGCCATCGGCCGCAAGACCAGTTTCATGATGAAAAAGGAATGGTTCTTTTTTCCTCTGGGACTGATATTCAAAGCCGTTGGCGGCATTCCGGTGAACCGGGGACGTAAATCTTCCTTAGTGGACCAAATGACCGAAAAGTTTGCAAACAGCAAGCATTTCCACCTGGCTATTACACCGGAAGGAACCCGTAAAGCCAATCCCAACTGGAAGAAAGGTTTTTATTACATAGCACTTAAAGCACAAGTGCCCATCATGCTTATCGGGATTGATTATCCTTCCAAGACCATCTCCTCTACCAAGGCTGTCATGCCTACCGGAGACATCGAAAAGGATATGCGCGAGATAAAACTGTACTTCAAGAACTTTAAAGGAAAAAATCCCGAAAATTTTGATTTAGGAAATATCTAATCAGGTATTAAGCATTAATGCCATGCGAATAAGCATCTTGCAAACAGACATCGTCTGGGAAAATAAACAAGAAAATCTCCGTCGTCTCCGCGAGAAGTTAGAAACTCTTCGTGGAACAACGGAGATTGTTGTTTTACCGGAAACATTCTCCACCGGCTTTAGTATGGACACCGCCAGCTTGGCCGAACCCACAACGGGAGAAACCATAGCAACACTGCGCCAATGGTCCGAAGAGTACCGGCTTGCTCTTGCCGGCAGCTATATTGCCTGCGAAACAGCCTCGGAAGGCGGAAAGCCATCCTACTACAACCGCGCATTCTTCCTTACGCCCGAAGGCAATGCTTACTATTACGACAAACGCCACCTCTTCCGGATGGGGCACGAGACAGAACATTTCACCCCCGGCAACCGGCGTCCCATCATCCGATATCGCGGCTGGAATATACTGCTGCTTGTATGCTATGACCTTCGTTTCCCGGTCTGGAGCCGCAATACGAGCAATGAATACGACCTCCTGATTTACGTCGCCAACTGGCCCATTCCCCGCCGGAAAGTCTGGGACATCCTGCTGCAAGCGCGCGCGCTGGAAAACATCAGTTATGTCTGCGGTGTCAACCGTATCGGCAAGGACGGCAGAGACATTCCACACAGCGGAGGCAGTGTGGTCTACTCTCCGAAGGGGGAAGTGCTTGCCACTGTGCCCGACAACGAAGAGGCGATTGCCACCGCCTCCCTCAACCTTTCCTCCCTGCAGGAGTTCAGGCTAAAGTTTCCCGCTTGGAAAGATGCGGACGAGTTCGTTATTTCTTCAAATAATAGTTCACAGTAGTCACTACACGTACGCTTTTTATATAAGGAGTATAGGCATCGCGGTCACTTATGGAGAACTGCCCTTGCGAGGCATTGCGGATTTTCCCCAGTTCACTGTCCGAATCCTTGGCAAACTTCTCGGCTGCAGCACGAGCGTTCTTCGTGGCCTCCTCTATCATTCTGGGCTTCACTTCGTTGAGACCGGTGAATTCATAAGACACATTATATTTATAATCCCCTCCCGTGATGGCAATACCCTGCTTCAAGAGTTCAGCCTGCCCCGACATGAGCTTACGCACCCTATCCACATTCTTGGAAGTGACAGTGATGACAGACGTGGCATTATAACGATAGGCCACGTTGCGGTCAACGTAACGTTCGGCCTGCATATCAATCACTTCGGGCGGTGCAATACTGATTTCCTCCTTCTCAATACCGTTGTTTTCAAGGAAACTCACGACGGCAGCGTTTTTCTTCTCCATATTGGCATAAAGCAGTGCAGGGTCATTACCTATGTCTTTGTAGACAAGAGGCCAGACTACCTTGTCGGCAGGCACTTCCATTTCGGCCAGCCCTTTCACACTGACCACACGGTCCTTATTCACAAAATTGTTGATACCGCCTTTTACCATGATTCCCAACAAAAGCAGCCCCACGGCTATGATGGCTGCTTCTACTTTCCAGCTTTTCATACATTGATATTTTAGAGTTTATAAACACACACAAATATAACAAACCCAAACGACAAAAAGTGCGATGAATGGTCTATTTTTATATGATTATCCTCACTTATACCCCAAACGAACGAGACATTATACAAAATGCACCAAATCCTCTTTTTTAGAGTATTTAATAAAAATACCCAAAAGAAGGAGTACATCTTCTCCAAAAAGTACCTATTTTTGTCCTTCGAAACAATGTCAAAGCGACAACATGATTAATTTAATAATTCTAACCCCTAAATCCTATGTTGACCCAACGTAAAATCCATACTCACGGTGGCGGTTGGCCGTGACTTTATGGAATGACCGAAGACACTTTCCGTACAACCGTCAAAACCCATATGAGATATGGGACGACCAGTATTTCTTAATTAATCTTCAGCAATATGCGGATGAACATTGTTTTTCGTATATTTGTTGATTGAAAGAACAGTTCAATACTTAATCATTTATTAATAATAAATTTTATGAAAACCAATCTAAGCTCTCAAATCACTCTCAACAGAGTCTCCCCCAGGTACTATAGACCTGAGAATGCATTTGAACGGTCGGTATTGACCCGACTGGAAAAAATCCCGACAGATATTTATGAGTCTGCGGAAGAAGGCGCCAACCAGATTGCCCTTGACATTGCACAGTTAATCCGTGACAAGCAAAAGGCGGGACGTTTCTGTGTCTTGGCACTGGCAGGCGGTAACTCTCCGCGCAATGTATATGCAGACTTGGTACGTATGCACCAGGAAGAGGGATTAAGTTTCCGCAACGTAGTCATATTCAACCTCTACGAATATTATCCATTAGCTCCCAATGCCATCAACAGCAACTTCAACGCATTGAAGGAAATGCTGATAGACCATGTGGACATTGACAAACAGAATGTTTTCACCCCCGACAGCACCATCGCCAAAGACGCCATCTTTGAATATTGCCGTCTTTACGAGCAGCGCATTGAAAGTTTCGGTGGCTTAGACATCGCTTTGCTGGGCATTGGCCGTGTAGGTAATATAGGTTTCAATGAACCGGGTTCACGCCTGAACTCTACCACTCGTCTGATATTGCTGGACAACGACTCCCGCAATGAAGCTTCCAAGATGTTCGGTAGCATTGAAAATACCCCCATCAGCTCCATCACCATGGGAGTAGCCACCATCCTCTCGGCAAAGAAAATATATCTGCTGGCATGGGGTGAGGAGAAAGCGCAAAAGGTGAAAGAATGCGTTGAAGGTCCAGTAACAGATACTATCCCTGCATCTTATCTGCAGACTCACAACAATGCACATGTAGCTATCGACTTGTCTGCCGCCGCCAATTTGACGCGTATCCAACGCCCCTGGCTGGTAACCTCCTGCGAATGGAACGACAAGCTCATCCGCAGTGCCATCGTCTGGTTGTGCCAACTCACCGGAAAACCCATTCTGAAACTGACCAACAAGGACTACAACGAAAACGGTCTGAGCGAACTGCTGGCATTGTTCGGCTCAGCCTATAACGTGAACATCAAGATATTCAATGACCTGCAACATACCATCACCGGATGGCCGGGCGGCAAGCCGAATGCTGACGACACCTATCGTCCTGAGCGTGCAAAGCCCTATCCAAAACGTGTGGTCGTATTTTCTCCGCATCCCGATGATGACGTTATCTCCATGGGAGGCACCATCCGTCGTCTGGTAGAGCAGAAACATGACGTGCATGTGGCTTACGAAACTTCCGGTAACATTGCCGTAGGCGATGAAGAAGTTATCCGCTTCCTGCACTTCATCAACGGGTTCAACCAAATCTTCAACAACAGCGAAGACCAGGTCATCAATGACAAATATACTGAAATCCGTAAATACTTGAAGGAGAAGAAAGACGGTGACATGGATACACGCGACATCTTGACCATCAAGGGACTGATTCGCCGTGGCGAGGCACGCACTGCATGTACATACAATAATATCCCTCTGGATCACTGTCATTTCCTTGACCTGCCATTCTACGAAACGGGCAAGATACAGAAGAATCCTATCAGCGAAGCAGACGTGGAAATTGTACGCAACCTATTGCGTGAAGTGAAACCCCATCAGATTTTCGTTGCCGGCGACCTGGCCGACCCGCACGGCACACACCGTGTTTGTACGGACGCCGTATTTGCCGCCATTGACTTGGAAAAAGAAGAAGGTGCCAAATGGTTGAAGGAATGCCGTATCTGGATGTACCGCGGTGCATGGGCCGAATGGGAAATCGAAAACATTGAGATGGCTGTGCCCATCAGCCCGGAAGAACTGCGTGCCAAGCGTAACTCTATCCTGAAGCATCAATCGCAGATGGAAAGCGCACCGTTCCTGGGCAATGACGAACGTCTGTTCTGGCAACGCAGCGAGGACCGTAACCGCGGAACAGCTGCCTTGTATGACAGCCTCGGACTTGCTTCCTATGAGGCGATGGAAGCCTTTGTGGAATACATTCCGCTATAAACGAATAAAATATTAACAATAGGATGAGATGTATTGCTCCGGCAATGCATCTCATTTTTTCATGTCTCAGCCTTCTTATATTCCCAAGGAATACTTGCAGATATAAAAACAATCAAATAATTTTGTTACTTATTTATCGAAACGACAAAACTTAAAAACAAACACCATTATGAAAAAGTATGCTATCAACATCCTTGTCATTTTATTCCTACTCACGCCATTTACATTGTTTGCAAATGGATGCCATGCCAATAACGACACCATCAAAGTATTGGCAATAGGCAACAGCTTTTCACAAGATGCAGTAGAGCAATATTTGCACGAACTGGGAGAAGCTGAAGGTATCACCATGATTATCGGCAATATGTTTATCGGAGGATGTTCACTGGAACGGCACGTACAAAACATACGCAACAACGCTCCGGCCTATGCCTATCGCAAAGTAGAGAAAGACGGGGAAAAAACAGAAACCCGGTCAATGACTATTGAGAAAGCACTGGCCGATGAGAAATGGGACTATATCAGTGTTCAACAGGCCAGCCCTTTGTCTGGTATCTATGACAGCTACAAAGCTTCCCTACCTGAATTGGTTAACTATATCAGGGAACGAATTGGAAAGGAAACCGTATTAATGATGCACCAGACATGGGCTTATGCTACCAATGCCAACCACACCGGATTCAAAAACTATGACCAGAACCAAATGAAAATGTACACCAGCATTGTGGATGCAGTAAAGAAAGCCGCCAACCTGGTGGGTATCAAGAAAATTATCCCTTCGGGAACCGCCATACAAAATGCACGTACCTCCTTTATCGGCGACCATATGAATAGGGACGGATACCACCTTGACTTAACCATAGGCAGATATACAGCTGCCTGCACATGGTTTGAGGCATTGACCCATCAGAATGTAACAGAAAACCCATATTCTCCCGAAGGAATAGACCCAATCCATAAGAAAGCAGCTCAAATGGCTGCGCACAACGCCATCCTCTATCCGGACAAAGTTACGGAACTGACAGAACTGAAAAAGATTGCCGATTAATGCTTTTTAATTCTTAAGACTTACTTATATGTCTGCAAAATAATAAAAAGAAAGTAACCCGCTCATCAGTGAAGCTTTCTTTTATGTACTTTTGCACGCACCACCGTCTGGTAAAAGCAGATATTGGCAACTTCAATATTTCATCAGTATGAAAAAACTTATCCTAACCGGCATATGGCTCTTGTGTGGATTCCTCCTTCCGGCACAAGAACTAGAGCAGAATGTGGAAGAACGCCTCCAGACATTCTTTAGGGAATACACCACCCATACGGCCAACATCGGTACCTGCAAGCTGGATAGTTTCCGCATTGACTTCCGGAAGAAGAAATTGCTTGTCTATACAAACGAGCGCTTTGCCTACCAGCCTCTACGGCCTGAAACCGTTGATGCCATTTACCGCCATCTGGGACAAATCCTGCCAGGACCGGTGAACTATTTCGACCTCACCGTCTTTGCTGACGGGAAGAGCATCGAAGAGCTTATCCCCAACCTCTACCGGAAAGGGAAGAAAGACAAGGCACGTCTGTTCAGCCACCTGGAATACAAAGGTACCCCCTGGGTAACCCGTACCTCGCGCCCCTACGACATCACCCGCGGACTGGAAGGACGCCACATCGCCCTTTGGCAAAGCCACGGGAAATATTATATCAATGACAAGGACAAATGGGGATGGCAACGCCCGAGGCTGTTCTGCACTACAGAAGACCAGTTCACCCAATCCTTCATCCTGCCCTACCTCCTGCCCATGCTAGAGAATGCAGGAGCCAATGTATTCACTCCCCGCGAAAGGGACACGCAGAAGCAGGAAGTCATCGTAGACAATGACGGTAGCCTGAGCGGACATGGAGGACAAGGTTCCCTTTATCTGGACGTGAAAAGCCGGAAAGCACGTTGGAAACAGACCTTCCGACCCGGATTTGCCCAACGGAAACGAATCTATCAGGACAATGAAAACCCTTTCCTCTCCGGCACGGCACGCTTTGCCAAAACTGAAAAGAAGAAAGACAAGGCTTTTGCCGAATGGGTACCCGATATTCCGGAAACGGGAGAATATGCTGTATACGTATCTTACCAAACACTGCCGGGCAGCGTAAGCGATGCCAAATATCTTGTATTTCACAATGGAGGCGTCACGGAGTTCAAGGTGAACCAGCAAATAGGAGGCGGCACATGGGTGTACCTCGGCACATTCACTTTCGACAAAGGCCGGAATGACTATGGCATGGTGGTATTGAGCAACGAAAGCAAAGAGAAAGGCGTGGTCTGTGCCGATGCCGTCCGCTTTGGAGGAGGCATGGGCAACATTGCCCGCGGAGGACAAACCAGCGGCTTGCCCAGATACCTGGAAGGCGCACGCTACTTTGCCCAATGGGCAGGCATGCCCTATCCCGTCTATGGAGGCTATGAGGGAAAGAATGATATGAACGACGACATCAACGTACGTTCCCGTACAGTGAATTACCTTGCAGGAAAATCACTATTCAACCCGACGGAAGAAGGTTTGGGCATCCCCTTTGAAATGAGTATGGCCCTGCATAGCGATGCCGGTTTCAGTAAGGAAGATGAGATTATAGGCACTCTCGGCATTTATACCACCAACTTCAACAACGGCCGACTGCATGCCGGTACAGACCGCCATGCCTCCCGTGACCTTTCGGACATTCTGCTAACGCAGTTGCAGCATGATATCCGCTCTACCTTCAACGTAGACTGGACACGCCGCAGCCTATGGAACCGCAACTACAGTGAAACACGCCTGCCCGCCGTCCCTTCCACCATCGTAGAACTGTTGTCGCACCAGAACTTCGCAGATATGCGCTTGGGACATGACCCTAACTTCAAGTTCACCGTCGGGCGTGCGCTCTATAAAGCCATTCTGCAATACATATGCAGCCAGCACGGCAGAGACTACGTTGTCCAACCCCTTCCCGTCAGCCACTTTGCCATCCGCTTCGGTCAAAAGAAGAATACTTTAGAGCTTTCCTGGCAAGGAGAGGAAGACCCGTTGGAGCCGACTGCCAAACCACGTGAATACATTGTATATACACGTATCGGTCGTGGAGGATTTGACAATGGCGTACGCGTCAGCTCCCCATCCCACACCGTAAAAATAGAACCGGGCATCGTCTATTCCTTTAAAGTAACCGCCGTAAACCGGGGTGGCGAAAGCTTCCCTTCGGAAATTCTTGCCGCCTACAAGGCAAAGCGTGAAAAAGGACAGATACTTATCGTCAACGGATTCGACCGCATCAGCGGGCCTGCCGTTATAGACACCCCCGATGCGGCAGGCTTCGACTTGTCACAAGATCCCGGCGTACCCTATCTCTATGACATCTCCCTCTGCGGCGCCCAGCAGAATTTTAGCCGGAAGGAAGCAGGACGACGTCTGGGAGAGAGCAGTGACGAATACGAAGGCATGAAAATCATCGGAAACACTTTCGATTACCCCTTCGTACATGGCAAAGCCATCCAGGCAGCCGGAAATTACAGCTTCGTCTCATGCAGCGACGAGGCTGTGGAAAAGGGCATCCTCTCATTAGAGGATTATCCGATAGTGGACTATATCCTCGGACTTGAGAAAGAAGACAATTCCAGCAATCCGGCACGCAATACCTACTACAAAACATTCTCCTCGCCCATGCAGCGCATACTGACTTCCTATTGCCAGTCGGGAGGTCATCTCCTGGTCAGCGGTGCCTATGTAGGCAGCGATATGGACAGCTCGCAGGGCAATAAAGAATTTATTCAGAATATCTTGAAGTACCGGCATGGCAACTCTCTGAAAACAGACGGGGACAAAATCGCTGTCCGGGGACTGGGGCATACCTTCACCCTTCCCCGCCTGCCGAATGAGCAAAGCTATCCGGTCACTTCCCCTGATTGCATCCTGCCCATGTCTCCCGCTTTTCCAGTCATGACCTATGCCATCGGCAACACACCCGCCGCCGTAGCCTATCAAGGCAGTGATTATCGCACTTTTGTCATGGGATTCCCTTTTGAAAGCATCCGGGAAGAAACATCCAGAAATGTAATTATGGCATCCATACTCCGCTTTCTCACCACAGATTACACAGATTAACACAGACAAAATAGCAATCCCTATAAATAATCTGTGAAAATCTGTGTAATCTGTAGTGAAAAAACTATCTTTGCTTCCATTAATCATTAAACATTAACCACTAAACATTAAACATCATGTACACTATACAAGCCAACCCCAGCGGAACCCGTAGTTTAGAAGTTTCTGAAGAGAATCTTGCCACCATCGAGAAATACGGCCTCTTCCGCCATCTCATCGACAGCAACGGTATTGTGGACGAAACCGTGCTCGACAAGTTGAAACTGAACATCCGCTCCCTCATCGCCGCGCAAGAGGAAGACAGCAAAGACCTGCTCGACCTCTGTATCGACGTTATCTATCACAACAACATGAAGGCCTTCGGACTACAACAGCTCATCAAGCTCTATCTGCAATGGCTTTCCCAACAAGACACCATAGAAGAAGAATAAATGAAAACCATCGACACCTGCGGACAACAGCATTACAGCCCTTTAATCCCTGCCATCAAAGCCATGTGCGAGGCCGGAAAAGGCGAGAAGCTGGAAATCATCATGGACGACGCTGCTGCCTTCAATGACATGAAAGAGTATCTTTCCGAGCAGCAGATAGGCTTCCGTGAGATTTACGACGGAGAACGGATGACATTACAGTTTTTAATGTGCAAATGAAAGAATATCGCCTTACAGACTGGCTTCCTACTACCAAGAAAGAAGTGGAACTGCGTGGTTGGGACGAATTGGATGTAATACTTTTCAGCGGTGACGCCTACGTGGATCACCCTTCTTTTGGAGCCGCCGTCATAGGCCGCATCCTCGAAGCAGAAGGATTGCGCGTAGCCATCATCCCCCAACCCAACTGGCGCGACGACTTGCGCGACTTCAAAAAACTGGGACGTCCCCGTCTGTTCTTCGGCATCAGTCCCGGCTGTATGGATTCGATGGTCAACAAATATACTGCCAACAAACGCTTGCGCAGTGATGACGCCTATACCCCGGATGCACGTCCGGATATGCGTCCGGAGTACCCTTCCATTGTATATACCCAGATATTAAAGAAGCTATTCCCCGATGTCCCCGTCGTACTGGGCGGCATCGAGGCAAGCATGCGCCGCCTGACGCACTATGACTATTGGCAGGACCGTGTACGCCCCAGCATCCTCCTCGACAGCGGAGCCGACTCACTCATCTACGGTATGGGAGAGAAACCGGTGGTGGAACTTGCGGAAAGGCTGAAACGCCAACAGACACAGATGGACGCCCCAAGCTTCAAAAAGCTCATCGCCTATATTCCCCAAATGGTTTACCTTGACAAGGAAGTAGTGGTACAAGAAGGGGATATCACCCTCTTTTCCCATGAAGAATGTCTGAAAGATAAAAAGAAAGAAGCTGCCAACTTCCGTCATATCGAGGAGGAAAGCAACAAATATACAGCATCCCGCATCTTGCAAAAGAGCGGCAAGCTGACGGTAGTAGTCAATCCTCCCTATCCCCCTTTGACGGAAGCTGAACTCGACCGTTCTTTCGACTTGCCATACACGCGCCTGCCCCATCCCAAATACAAGGGAAAACGTATTCCGGCATACGACATGATAAAGTTCTCCGTCAACCTGCATCGCGGATGTTTCGGAGGATGTGCCTTCTGCACCATCTCCGCACACCAGGGCAAATTCATCGTAAGCCGCAGCAAGGAGAGCATTCTGAAAGAGGTGAAAGCCATCACGGAGCTGCCAGACTTCAAGGGTTATTTGAGCGATTTGGGAGGCCCGTCGGCCAATATGTACCGCATGAAGGGACGGGATGAGGCCGTCTGCAGGAAATGCAAACGCCCGTCGTGCATCTACCCCAAGGTATGCCCCAACCTGAATACGGACCACCGTCCGCTGCTCGACATCTATCATGCCGTAGATGCCCTGCCCGGCATCAAGAAGTCCTTCATTGGCAGCGGTGTACGCTATGACCTGCTGCTGCACCAGAGCAAGGACCCGAACACTAACAAAAGTACGCAGGAATATACCCGCGAGCTCATTGCCCGCCATGTCAGCGGTCGCCTGAAGGTAGCACCGGAGCATACGTCAGACCGCGTGCTCAACATCATGCGCAAGCCTCCGTTCAGCCAGTTCGGTGAGTTCAAGAAGATATTCGACAGGATTAACCATGAAGAAGGACTACGCCAGCAGCTTATTCCTTATTTCATCAGCAGCCATCCCGGATGCAAGGAGGAAGATATGGCAGAACTTGCCGTCATCACCAAGCGACTGGACTTCCATCTGGAACAAGTGCAAGACTTTACCCCTACTCCCATGACCGTTGCCACCGAAGCATGGTACACGGGCTTCCATCCTTATACGCTGGAACCGGTATTCAGTGCCAAAACGCAGCGCGAGAAACTGGCTCAACGCCAATTCTTCTTCTGGTACAAACCCGAAGAGCGCAGGAACATCATAAACGAACTGCGCCGGATAGGACGGACGGATTTGATAGACAAGCTATACGGGAAACGATAAAAATACGATATTTCCAAGAAACTCACAGCAACTGCATGAAACGATTCCTCCTCCTCTGCCTATCCCTACTCCCCATTGGAGCGACAGGTCTGCTGGCACAAAGCGAATGCCTGCCGCAAAATTACAGTATCATCTTCGGTGGCGGTGTATCCTTACCT
>ERZ1504966.442-NODE-442-length-13463-cov-5.315409_pt1 | contig 13463 bp, 15 predicted proteins | sample MGYA00574584_ERZ1504966 | MGnify/ENA primary metagenome ERZ1504966 (study PRJEB39906, sample SAMEA3182065) | gut metagenome | biome: human; feature: gut; material: Stool; isolation source: human stools | place: Canada | collected 2013-01-28 ... | reverse complement strand
ATTTAAGTTATCGGAGAAAGAAATCAAGCTGCTGGAAAGCAAGACCAGAGGTAAATGCTTATTTTGTGCAGGAAACATTAGACTGGAGCTCAGGGTAGATGTACCGGATATGCTGATAGAGATGATGGGTAAAGCCGGAGGAAGATAACATATGTCTGTAAATATGCTGCTGATTTCGGGAGCTGTAAAGGCAGGTACGAGTAAAACCGGAAAGAAAATAATTACAGCGATTGCTTCCTGCTTGGTCATAATTGTTTTTTTATTGATTGCATTTACTACAAATGTGCTCAGTATTTTTCTTAATGTTGGACATGTTGATCTGAATAATTTTGATGCTAAGGGAACTCCAATCTATCAAGAGATTCGTTCTATGTATGATGATTTTGTGGATGACCAAAAAGAAGAAATCAAGGACCTCAAGCAGCAAATCCATGATGACAACATGGTTTACACAACAGAGCTTGTATATAATCCGGTGACAAAAAAATATGAGGAAAAGGAGCGTGAATACTGCAAAGCGGAAATAACTACGGACTACAGGTATTTGCAGACGGCCTATGTAATGGCATATCTGTCAATTAAAAACAGTAAAGACTACATAAATAATAAAACCAAAATAGCAGTAGATGAAGATGAACTTTTTGGTTTTTGGAATCAAGTAAGTACGATTGTAGTAGATGCAAACGAAGAGGATGAAAATGCTCCAACATATCACATCTATAATAAGCTGCTATCGTTTGATGAAATAGTAACTACGCTCTTTGTCTCGGACAATGACCGTGAAAATTACAAACAGTCTGTTTATTTGATAAGCCAGTATATAGGAAATGAATCTTTTGGAGAAGCTGTCGGGATAGATGGCGAGAGAATGGCAATACCTCTTTATTACCAATATGTATCTCCCTGGGGAAACAAAAAATATGGATCTGGAAATATAGCGAAGAACGGTTGTGGTCCCACCTGTATAGCGATGGTATTTTCTTATTTGCGCAATGAAAATATATATCCAAATGACATCGTCGATTTTACAAAGGATAAATATTACATCAATGGATCCGGAAGCAGCTGGAGCATATTTGCAGCTTGTGCCAGCCAATGGAACATAGGATGCAGATATATTGGTTTGTCTGCCGGAAACATAGCAAACGAACTGTCAGCAGGACATCCTGTTATCCTGTCCATGGGGCCTGGTACATTTACAAAAAGCGGTCATTTTATAGTACTTACCGGGATCAATGAGGATGGAACGGTAACAGTTAATGATCCTAATGATAATTCGAAAAAAAATCATGTAAATAAGCAGTTCGACCTGCAACAAATTTTAAAAGAATCAAAGGGAGGTTGGAGTTTTGGCTAGAAAGATAGCAATACCGGAAGAAATCGAGAATAAGTGTCGTCAGTACTGTAAAGACAGAAAATTTAAAGAAGGAACATTTTTGCGATTGCTGATCCTGAATAAAGTTCCGTCTTTACACGATGCAGCGACATTAAACAAAATCGTGGAGCGGACACATATCGGGACTGATTCTAATATGAAATGTACATATCGTAACCTTTTTTTCTCAGAGGAAACCATGAAGGAAATCGATAAATATAGTGCATTTTTTAAGCTTGGAAGAAAAAAATGTAACTTTCTATACTATCTCATTGAGGATGACCTAAAGAAAATACTGGAGGAATCGTAATGAGCAATCAGATCGGATATGTTCTGGTCATTGCATCGGCAAATTATAAACAACCTATATTTTCAGTTTTGAGACAAGAAGACATTGCATATCAGGATCCACTTTCGGAAAATGAAAATTTTCTGGAGTACATCAAAAAAAATAATGCCAGAATCAGTGATTATGATGCTGTGATCATTGATTTGGGTGCGGTCAGTGATTCGGATGCAGACATTATGACGGCACTGGAAACGATACGGTTTGTGGATGATCACATCAGGCTGATTATTCTGTCTGGAGCACGGCCATCGGGATATGCTATCTTGCATCAATGCTTTTTAAATGGAATCTACAACCTGATTGAAAGCACCAGTGATTATATAGATCTAAAAAATGATATCCGGAAATGTATAACAGATGATGGAATGTCCTATAAGGATGCCAGTGTATATAGAAGTGAACAGAAAAAGCAAATCAAGGAAGTCGAGTCTGTAAGAAGACAAAAAATAAAAATAAGGGCAACCCAGCACAGAGCCGGAGCAACCCACTGTGCCATAATGACTGCATATACGCTGCGGAAATCGGGATACCTTGTAGCATTAGCAGATCTGTCTGAATCCAGAGACTATCAGAGTATTATGCGAAGCTATGACAGGGATGATTCCCAGGGATTTTTCACACTATTTGACATAGATATTTACCTGTCTATGGATACATTAGTGGAGCAGGATTATCAATTTATAGTATACGACTGCGGAGTACATGTAAATGATATCGATGCTGACAAGAATATCATTATTACGGGTAGTAAACCATGGGAACTAATTCCATTGCAGAGGACATTGCAGGCGATTAAGGACATCGATGCGTACCTATTTCTCTTTAATTATACTGATCCGGAATTAGAAGAGGATGTTAAGAACATGATGAAGGATGTTGGGGTCAATGATGATAAAGTATTTTTTTTGGAGATGCAGAGCTATCTGAAAGAATCCAATGTTATGAGGAAAATAATCAATGTATCTGACTCTGAAAAAAAACCGAAGAAAAAGACCTGGATATTTGGAAAAGGGAGATAAGGAATTTGTGAGATGCTGAAAATAATTGCGAAAAGGCAAATCCAATTATCAAAAGCAAATAATAAGGATTAGGAAGGTGCAGAATGGGAAAAGTACTGGTCATTGCAGAAAAACCGGATGCCGGAAGAAATATGGCAAAAGTATTGAAATGTGACAACTGTAAGGACGGATATATTGAAAATGAAAAATACATCGTCACATGGGCAGTTGGACATCTTATTGGGTTAAAAATGCCGGAGGAGCATAATCCCGCGCTGAAGGAATGGAAGATGTCAACATTACCGTTGATCTTTGATATTGATGACAGCCTGAAAGTTTTACCAGATACAAAAAAACAGTTTGAAATTGTAAAAAAGCTGATACATCGGCCGGATGTCGATTATCTGATTAATGCCGGTGATGCAGGGCGTGAAGGATATCTTATACAGTCCTGGATCTACAGATATGCCGAAAACAGGAAGCCTGTCAAAATTTTATGGGCAAATTCCCTGACAGATGAGGCATTAAGACATGCTTTTGCAAATTTGAAGGAAGAGGATATTTATTTTAAAAATCTTCTTCAGGAGGCAGAGGCCAGAGCAGAAGCAGATTACCTGCTTGGAATGAATTACAGCAGGGTCCTGACGTTGACGAAGAGCAGAGATATTACATTAAGCTATGGAAGATGCCAGACACCACTACTGTATCTCATAGTGAAAAGGGACCAGGAGATAGAACAGTTTGTTCCGGAAAATTTTTATCAGCTGAAAATAGAATATGCCGCCGGATTTTCCGGAAGCTGTGTAAGCGAGGATGGAAAGGTCTTTAATATATCTGATCCAAAGGAGGCGGAACTTTACTGCCAGCAGTGCAGTGGAAAAAATGCACAGGTAGTATCTTTTGAGCGAGAAGACAAGAAAAAGAAAGCTCCATTATTGTTTTCCCTGGCAGATCTTCAAAAGGAAATGGGAAAAAAATATAAATACTCACCGGATCATACACTGGAAATTTTACAGGTTTTATATGAAAAATATAAAATTGTGTCTTATCCGAGAACTGACAGCAGCTATCTGACATTGGATCTCTACAATGAAATAACGGAGCATATAAAAAGCTGTAATTTTGGAAAGTTTGCTGCTGCAATAGAAAAAATAGATCTTACATCCATACGAGCAGACAAAAGTTATTTTAATGATGCCAAAGTAACAGACCACCATGCATTAATACCAACAATTAATGACACTACAAAGGACAAATATGATTCTTTATCCGTGGATGAAAAAAACGTATTTGATGCGATTGTGTATAGATTCCTGGCTATTTTTTATCCGCCGTATGAATACGGAAGCACTACGCTGGTTACACGAATTGATGATCTTTACTTTCGCAGCCGTGGAATATCAGTAAAAGCGTTAGGATATAAGGAAATCCTTCAGGAAAAAGATACTGCTGATGCAGAAAATTCAATCATCCCGTTGCTGCATACTGGAGAAACGGCAGAGGTAAAAAATGTGGAATGTGTCAGTAAGAAAACAAGTCCTCCACCTAAATATACCGTAGACAGTATTATCACATTAATGCAGAAGTATGGAATCGGCACATCGGCCACAATGGCAGAGATCGTTAAAAAATTGCAGAATCCAAAGAGACAAAGCATAGTCCTGGAAAATGGAGTTTACAGCAGCACTGCATTTGGCCGCAAATTTATCAGCGTAGTTCCAGATGAGCTGAAGTCACCGGAACTTACAAAAAATATTGAGGAAAAGCTTTCGCAAATCGGGGAAGGATCTTTGACCAAGGAAGATTTCCTAAACGACATTATTCAGGATATCAGGAGCTATATAGATACTGTAAAAGGAGAGGCGGATGATTTGGAAAAGGAAATAGGAATCTGTCCGGAATGTAATACTCCAGTGTTAGAAAAAAGATTCGAATATGCGTGTGCGACACCAGGATGTTTTAAACTCGGAAAAGTTATAAAGGAAAAAACGATATCTCCCAATATGGTAAAGGATCTGCTTCTGCATGGACAGACGGGATGGATCAAAGGCTTCCATGGAAAAAAAGGGCTATATACTGCGAAAATCATATACAGGAAAGGAAAATTAGAATTTGAATTTCCGCCACAAAGACAGAGATGAGAGTAAAGGTGTTTAAGAAAAATAATGATGGGTTTGGAACCATAGGAGCCATAATTGTACTTGTTATTGCTGTTGGATTATTTATTATTCTTCAGTATTTTTTTAGAAATTAGTATGCGAGAGGGAATGATATGAATCTTTACAAGGAATACAAAGAAGAAAAGATAGAAGAGCAGTGCAAGAAAAGAGATCAGGAGTTTTTGTCTAAGGATACAGTGATCATATATGAACAGACCAAGTCTCAGGATTTTATTATTCGAGTTTTTAAAATAAGTTCTTTGACGTTGTTACTTTTAGGACTTATGGGATCTTTGGTTTTGTTGTTTTCTACAATGTAATTCTAAAAATGAGGAGAAAAATCATGTTTGAAAAAAGAAAAAAGAATCGTGGAGTACAGGAACCGGATGTAGTAAAAGAAAAACAGAATTTTTCAAAAGATGATATTTTTAGGCAGTTAATGGAAGAGTATACATCATCGAAAAGAAATCTGCTTATAAAACTGAGGCAAAAAAGGATTACTGATGCAGAATTTATGGATGATGTAGATAATACGCTACATAAAATAGACGCAGTTATAGATGTAAAAGAACAAGCCAGGACGATGTTTTATCAATACGTCTTCAGCTATTTTCGATTGACCTCTTTAATTGAGGATCCGGAAATATCAGATATTCACTGTATTGCATATAACAAAATCCGGGTAAAAAAGAAAGGAAAACGTCAAGGGGCAGACATACAATTTGCATCAAACCAGGAGTACAGAGAATTTATTGAACGTGTGGCAACTCAGAATGGAGTTAATATTTCAAATCTTAATGCTATTCAAAGGTTTGCGGATGACGAAACGGATCCTGCGTATATATTGAGATTTACACTAATTACACCAATTATAACTACCTATGGGAATCCATACCTTATTATCCGGAAGTTTCCAAAGAATTTCCCAGAAATACAGGATCTTGTCCGGGAGAATTTTATGCCGCAAAAGTTAGCAGATTCTTTGGTAGAAAGATTTCGAATAGGATCCACGCTGATTTGTGGCGGTAATTCGGACGGAAAATCAACGTTGCTTAATGCTCTGAAAGAGACTTTACCTGAAGATATGGCGGTTATGGTGGCTCAGCAGGCTGACGAACTAACTACTAAGCATCATCCGGATATGATTTTTTTACATTCTCTGGCAGAATCAGCAGAGTCTGCAGTTAAGTATGACCTGGAACAGCTTAGTATAGCATCTTTGACTATGGACGTAGACTTTTTTATTGTTGGCGAGGTAAAAGGAACCGAAGCTATGTACCTGATTAATGCAGCATATACTGGACAAATTAGTGCAGCTACCGTACATTCCCTATCAGCACAGGCAGCACCGGAAAAGATAGTGGACTATGCGTTACAGGCAACCGGGAATAAATATAATCGAGCGGAACTGTTAAAGATGATTGCTGATTGTTATCACACCGTTGTAAATGTCAAAGATTATAAGGTGTATGAGGTACTGGAAATAGTTGGGTGGGATGCTGATACACAGTCTATTAAATATAGATCTTTATACCACCTGTAATGTATGTGGAAGGGAATAGAAGTATGATCGTTTTAAAAATAATTATAGCAATTTGTCTTTTTACAGGAATTTTTTCTTTTTTCTGGTATTTGCAGAAAACAAAAATTTTTGAAAAAGGACTGACAGCAGCAAGAGGCTCTATCAAAGAAACTACAGCCAAGCGACAGATAGAAGCTCATGCAAATCTGCTAATCCGGTATAAAAAAAACAAAAGTAAACTTGAAAGAATGATTGAAAATCCTGAAAAATTGTATATTTATAGCCGGATTGGAAAATTATTCAGAGGATTGTCTTTCGAAGCATGGGCAGTACTTTTGGTATTGACTACAGCTGGAGCATATTTGGGAACATTGCTTATTACAAGAAATCCCATTACCGGATTACTGGCGGCAATAGGCTATTATGGAACCATCAAGATTATAGAAATGATCCTTGCACGCAGAAATTATAAAACAATAGATAAAGCACTATTGGAATTTCTGAATCAGTTGGGCAACTTTTCGGCGATACAGGGTGAGATTACAAATGTTTTGCATCACACAGCACAGTATACGCCGCCAATGTTGGCGGAGGCACTGGAAGAGTGTTACATTGAAGCACAGACTACAGGAAATGTATCTGCAGCACTGATGGGATTATCAGAACAATTTGAACACGAAAAATTTAAGGAAATCATTATTAACCTAGAAGTGTGTTCGAGGTATACAGCAAATCTGAAGGTTATAGTGGATAGTCTCCGCCGAAATCTGATGGATGCTAAAAGAGCCAGTCAAGAACGTAGAGCTATAGCGGACAGTGCCATCGTAGAGATGGTGATATTGTCGGTAATGTTATTAATTGTGCTTGTAGTGGTAGATACCATGGTAAAGTCTTCTATTTGGGATATCTTGTTGCACAGCATAGTCGGTTATATTGCTCTTGGTGTTGCAGGATTTTGTTATCTTATATTTGGGTTAGCCGTTATGAAAGAAAGGTAAAAAACATGACACCATTAGAAATTAGTTTAAAAATCTTACCGGCAATTATAGCCTTACTATCGTTTATACTAGTGATTTGTCTCGGCAAGACTTATCATCCCATGACTGCGTTGCATAAGACATACATTCGCATTGATGGAATTCTACATGAAAAAAAAGTTTTCTTTGATTATGAAGAAACGAGAAGATTTTTGATGTCTCATGGTGCGATAGATCACTTGGGCAGATGGATCGACCCTGTGAAATACTTAGCAATACGTATTTGTCTGGCTGCAATAGGATTTACTATTGGAGTATATATTAATGCCTTTTTGGGGTTGATCAGTATGGGCATAGGGTTCTATTTACTGCCACTGTTGCTGCTGTATATGAATAACAAAGATAATGATTCTCTGACACCACAAATTCAGACATTATATAGTCTATTACAGGTGCAGATTCATGCAGGAGTACCAATGATAGATGCTCTGACAGAAAGTTATCTATCCTTTCCGCCGGGACGGTTACGAAATGCGTTGAATGATTTTGCAATATCCATTTATTTTAATGGATCCTTTGATAAATCATTAAGGGAACTAAATGCAAAATTTGACAATGGATTTATTGATTCGTTGTGCATTATTTTGTTACAAGCTCGGGAATCTGGACAGGCGATGGAACTACTGCGGGATATATCCCAGCAGATCACGGATATGCAGGCAAGTCTGCAACTTAAAAAGAAAGAAAAACTCAACCGAATAACTACATTTTGTCTGATGGGCATTATGGGCGCAATGATCGGTGTAGCCCTGTATGCTGCTATCACACAGATGTATGCGTCGGTCGGGTCTTTCTGATACATGTAACTACAAATATCTTAACAAAAAATAGGAGGAACGAAAATGAAGATGAAAATGGCAAAAATGCAGCTGAAAGCAATGGAACTGGCCCAGAAGGTATTTTATCACAAGAGCCGTGGAATCGATGGAATCTTGGTTACGGTGGGCCTGTGCATTATCGCACTGTTATTATGCGTAGTCATGAAGGATAGTCTGACAAGTTTTATTCAGGCAATCGTAACCGCCATGCAGGATAAGGCAATCGGTATTTTGGGATGATGAAAAAGAGAAAAGGAAGCGTAGTAGACATATTGCCCTCAATGATCATGGTGATTGCTGCGGTGATTCTGATTACAGTCTTTTTTGGCTTATATCAGATACTCAGCCTAAATGAAGATGTAAAGCAGATATCCCGTAAATACATGCTTACCATGGAGACTATGGGATATCTGGATGCAGCAAGCCGGACAAGCCTTATGCAAGATTTATCAGATCTACAGGTCACAGATATTGACCTGACAGGATCCACCATGACGGATGCAGGTTATGGCAACGCGGTATATCTACAGATAACCTGTAAGCTGCCGATAGAACAGCTTAATATGGACGGAAATGATATGCTGCGGTTCTTTTTTGAGGACGGAACTATACCGATCAGAGTCCGCAGAATGTCTACGGCCAAAAATTAATCATGATAAGATGGATAACCAAAAAACGACAAGGGGAGTTGGCAACTTTTACGATGGTATACGTCCTGCTGTTCCTCGTAGCAACGGTAGCATTTGCCTTACAGATACGGGAATACATATCACTTAAAACTCATACGGAAGATACCCTTGCAGCGTCAAATCTTGCATCTGCCGTGATCGATATCCAGGAATATGGCATTAATCATAACCTGGTTATAAAGGATCCAGAGCAGGCGTATAGCATCTACCAGGAAGCTTTAAAGATAAATATGGGTCTTAACGACCAATGGGAAGACCCTACAGGACTGATATCAAGCCCGGTTCGGGTAGAGCAGTATATCGTATACAACGTGCGGGGATCAGAGGTAGAAGTGACCTCATTTGGAGAGGGTCTTAACTATTCGGCAACCGAGACGCTAGGGAGTGCAACGTCACCCAATGGACAAGTCATTGAATCTACCAGTGTATACAGCCGGATCAGCTATCAGGTCGATGGCTATTTTGGTGTCACCGTCCCAGCTGAAAAAGATAAGTTGGTAGACATTGTAAAAAATAATTAAAGGATGGACAGAATGAAAAAGGAAAAGAAAGAAAAAAGAAGTATCTTGCCGGGAGTGATTATCGTATCGCTGCTGGTGGCAGCTGTAGTATATGCAGTTTTACTTAACGCTGAAAAAACGGCATTGTCTGACTATGAAAAAGGGTCGGTTTATGTAACCACAAAGCCGGTACCCAAAGGCACTTTGATCACGGCAGACTATATCACTCAAAAAGAGGTAGATAAATCTTTGATCCCGTCCGGCGCAGTAAGTAATCCAGAAGATCTAACGGATTTGATCAGCGTATATGCAGTAGATCAGGGATCCATTATTACCACTGGGATGTTTACTGCTGTTAATGACATCACAAAGGATATGACGCAGCCGGTAGTGGCCGGATTCAAGGCCGATGATCTGTATCAGGTGGTGGGAGGCGTTCTGCGATCCGGAGACCGAATCAACATCTATCAGGTAAATGAAAATGCCAATAAAGGGGATACCTCACAGTCCTTGGCAAACACAGATGATAATTGGACAGACGCATCTTCAGATACGGCAGCATCCCTTGTATGGGGAAATGTGTTTGTCCAGGAAGTATTTGACTCTGCCGGTGCGGTGATCAGTACATCTGACTCTACGACTCCGGCACAAAGAGTAAATATCTACATGGATAACGATAATGTAGCAGCTTTTTATGCTGCACTGGCACAGGGTTCTCTGCGTGTTGTAAAAATCTGCGAATAGATAGTCAGTGGGTGTGACAAAGAAATCGGGTCTGATGACCGGCAGGTTCGAGCCCTGCCCCCACTTTACAGCGATATTTGCTGTGATGATCTTTGACAACTGCATATGGAAATCGGACGAAAAACTGGAAGATGGACTGTAAGATTTTGACGAGAATTGTCATGTAATATATAGAGGTCTCTGTACTTCTTTGTTTTATCGGCATTTTTGTCCAAAATATAGAAACAGAAAATTCCGTAAAATGTATACAGATATTCTGCAAAATGATATAATAATCATATCAAAAAAGATAAAACAAAGAATTGAGTCCGTACTATTGGACACAAAAAAGAAGACTATATTTATACAATAAACATAGAAAAAGGCTGAAATGTCTGGGAGGACGAAGAATGAAAAAAAAGATTATTTGTGCTATATTAGTGACGGCACTGGCAGTCACATCTTTTACAGGATGTGGGAAGACACAGGATAAGGATACTGCAGAAGTGATAATGGCTGAGACGGAAACAAAGGATCCTGATATCACTGCAGAGACACAGGCGGCTGTGGACACTTTATTGCCGACGGAGACGGGGAAGCCGGTAGTGACTGAGACGGCAACACCGACTCCTAAGCCCGTAGCGACAAAGGAGCTGGAGACCACAGCAACGCCGAAACCAGCAGCAACTGCGACACCTAAGGCAACGGCAACTCCGAAGTCGGCAACAACCGCGGGATCAGGAACGACAGTTGCAGCTAATACTACCAGCACCGGTAAGACTGGTACAACCGCAACAGAAGCGTCGAAAGAGACACCCACAGCAACAGCAAAGCCGGTACCAACCACGGCACCGACAGCAGCGCCCGCAGCTTCCACACCGGCACCTTGTAATCATAATTATGTCAAGGAATATTGGCCGTCTGCACCTACTTGTAACGGCGGTGGAGATTGGACTATGGTCTGCTCTATCTGTGGGGATGTAGGAGCAACAGGAACGGATCCGGCATTACCACACACTCCAGAAACTAGAGTAGAAGTTGATGCAACATACTGTGATGAACACGGTGTCAGAGTTACTTATTGTACGAGTTGTGGAAACGAATTGGGACGAGAAGGATTTGACGGTACGGAGCATGAGTGGACAACTGGAACTTATGAAGCCTGGGATGAAGATACGCATACGGTTGTAGAAAAGGAACGTACCTATTGCAGCCGATGTGGTGTATCACAGTAAGACTGGAAAGGAGACGAGAAAAATGGAAAATACCAAAGATCAGTATATTGGGGCCGAAATACATTCGGCACGGTCAGTGAATCCAGATGGGGAGACGGTAACACTGGACGGAGATACGGTGGTATGGACAGGGGAGGAAGATGTCCTGACACCGGAGGAACTGGAAGAGTTCCATCGAGATGCAATCAAACTGATGGAAGAAAGCGAACAGCAGAAAGAGGTTGCCATTCAGGGATAAGGGTGCAATTATATATAAAAGGAACAACCGCCCCACAAGGTGGGTTGACCAAAATAAGTTGAGTAGCAAAGACCACCCTTCTACTGGCCAAAGTTTTGGGGTGGTTTTGCTGTGTAAAATTACTTGAAATGATCCGAGAGTGATGGTATAGTAAAGATAAAGGGAAAGCCAAAGAGGCGGCTACCCCAAATAGCAAAATAACTGTTTAGTACTAAAAACAGCCGTCACTATTGCAGTAGTGGCGGCTATTTCTTTTTGTTATCCTTAAAGATCTGATAGCACAGACCAATAAGAGCAACGATAAACATACAAAATTGGAATAAATCCGCATATGTAACATTTATCTTATCGCCCTCCTTTCATAACGCTGGAGGGTGAACCCTCCGGAGAGGGGCAGCCGCCTTGGCTCTTTGACTTTCCCAGAACTATATCATACCATATATTTGCGTTGTTATAAAGGTTTTGCTATGTGAAACTACTTGAAAAAGTGTAGTGAAAATGCTATAGTAGCTATGAGAAGCTAGTATGTATTTAAAGATGTACAAAGCAAAACCCCAGTAGGTGCAACTACTGGGGTTTTTGCTCAATTTACGGTAGAGCATCCGTTTTGGGCTGGTGCTGTCTATACATCCCTATCCAACCACTTGCAGATATAGTAAGAAACGATACCTGCCAATACAGAGATAAAGAATGCTAATATGTATTCATAGATCAAGGTGTACACCTCCTTCCTGCTGGAAAGAGTCGACAGCGTGATTATCATATCATATAAATTAAATATCGACAATATTCGTCCGAGTAGAGCAGTATGCTCCACTCGGATTTTTTATTCTCCGGTTTCCATATGCAGTTGAAATTGATAAATGAAAAAGGAGGATACAGATGATAAGAAAAAAGCGCTATTTAGCTGCAAAGATGGGATTGCTGGCGCTGGGATTGATGCTGCTGTTTCCGGGACAGGCAGAAGCAGCTGATAAGAAGACGATTTATAACAGCCCTTACGTATCGTTCAGCCCAGACGGAAAGGCATTTACAACCTGTGCCGGGGACCAGAATTATACATGGTATGCGGAGGATGACAGTACCACTGTATATACCGGCATAAAATCATCTTTGCGGAGTTTACGAACCGGGGAGCATTATTACAAAGTAGCCAGATGGGGAGAAGTACCTGTTGGATCTTGGAAGGTTGTACATCGTCCGGGACAGTGTATTCATGATGGTTATACCAGTGATGAAAATTGGCATGGTATTCAATTCGGTACACAAAAATGTATGCAGTATTATTATTCTGGCTGGAAGGCATTCTGTGCCGATTGTGGGGAGCCTTTGGAAGACTCAAATATATATATGAGCAGGGAGGCAGCCTCATCCATACAGTACTTAGATCTTGGAAGCGAAAAAAATCCTGTTTTTTATTATTACCTTTGTCCTTTTTGCCGGAACTTAGAGCAGGGAGTGGGATTATCTGCGCACTGGTGTAAAAAGATTTCTTGGAACCAGTATAGAATATTTTATGACCCGAACATAAAAAAATATAATGGTTATATGGATTATAGTTATCACATGTACAACAACGAAACAATATATGAAGGTGAGACAGTAACTCCTGTTACACATTTGACGGAGAATAATTATACCAGAGTTGGATATGTATTTACTGGATGGAATACCAAGCAAGATGGATCAGGAGTCTCTTTTACCGATAAGGAAGAGATATACAATCTTAGTAGTTCAGATTGGAATGATCAAAGTACATGGACAGATACGGATAGAGGAACTATTACTTTATACGCACAGTGGAGAAAAAGTGAAAGTAC
>ERZ1504966.384-NODE-384-length-14672-cov-4.052473_pt1 | contig 14672 bp, 13 predicted proteins | sample MGYA00574584_ERZ1504966 | MGnify/ENA primary metagenome ERZ1504966 (study PRJEB39906, sample SAMEA3182065) | gut metagenome | biome: human; feature: gut; material: Stool; isolation source: human stools | place: Canada | collected 2013-01-28 ... | reverse complement strand
CTCTTGTAGTCGTACAGAAGGAGGAACTGTGTATCTCGAAAATTATCTGGAAGAAGGGCAAGCTCAAATTGATGCAATGCCAGCTATCCGTAAAGCATTAGAGTTTTGTCGTGAAACAAAGGCTGACTCTCTCGTTCTACCTGAGGGAGTATTAAAAATACTACCAGATTTTTCATATGAAAAATACCAATTTATAAGCAATAACACGGAAAGTCTTAAGCGTATAGCTTTTGATTTAGATGGAATGAATGATTTTAAAGTAGTTGGGAAAAATACTAAGTTACTGTTTACAGGTTTTATTTCACCTTTTAGTGCTGTTGGCTGCAAGAATGTAAGTTTTAAAGGTTTTTCTGTAGATTATACTCGTACCTTTCATTCAGAAGCAGAAATTTTAGCTGTAGGTGATGGCTATATGGATCTTCGTTTTCCGGAAGACTATAAGTATAATATTATTAACGGTTGCCTTTATTTTACAGACGATAAACGTAATAATTACCTTTTTTCTAGTTTACTAGAGTTTGATGCTAAAAGAAGGGAGCCCGCTTATTTAGCTTCGGATTATTGGCTATCAAAACAGACTATAGAAGCAAAACCTATAAAAGACCATGTTGTTCGAATTTTCCATAAGGATATAAAAGGAACTCCTGGGAATATCATGGTACTTGGCGCAACAGCACGCTATAATCCTGCATTCTTTATAAGCAATAGTGAAAATATCGGTATAAGAGATGTCACTCTATATCATTGTGGAGGTATGGGAGTAATTGCTCAAAGCAGTGAAGATATTGAACTTTTACGTTTGAAGGTTATCCCTGCTGAAGGTAGGATGATTTCCATCACAGCCGATGCAACCCATTTTGTAAACTGTAAGGGTTATATTAAAATGATTGATTGTATATTCCATAATCAAAAGGATGATGCTACCAATATTCATGGTTGGTATATGGCTGTAGATAAAATTGTATCTCCAACAGAATTGTATCTTAGATGGAGAAACTCAGGGCAATATGGTATAGACTTTCTTAACCCTGGTGATAGAATTGAATTTGTAGATAATACAACTCTTGAGATATTAGGGTATGGGACAGTTAAATCATCAAAGCTCCTTAATAAGCAATTTGCGAATATTACCCTTCATGATTCAATTCCTGAAAGATTAAAAGAAAAGATGGTTATTGCGGAAGATAACAGTTATCCAGACGTATTAATAAGTGGATGTAATATGCGTGGGAATAGAGCAAGAGGGTTACTCCTTGGTTCTAGAGGGAAAATTGTGATAGAGAACAACTATTTTTCTATACCAGGTGCAGCTATTTTGTTTGAAGGTGATGGTAATTATTGGTATGAACAATCAGGTGTAAGAGATGTAGTTATAAGAAATAATGTTTTCGAAAATGGGAACTTTGGATATCCTACGTGGGGGCGTGCTTGTATCGCAGTGGGTAGTGGGATTCCTAATAAAGAAGCTGGCGTTTATTATCATCAAAATATTCTAATAGAGAATAATACATTTAAGGTCTTTGATCCAAGAATCTTGAATTTATACAGTGTAGATGGATTGACCTTTAAGAATAATACTATTGAAAAAACTGATTATTACCCATATACTTTAGATGAGCAAAATCCTTTTGTTCAAAATTACTGTAAGAATATAAATATCAAATAATATGAGACGGATATCTTTTTTTATATTTATAAGCATTATAACTTTAATACTTAAAGCAGAAGTTAAACTTCCTGGGATTATAGGAAACAATATGGTGCTCCAACGAAACTCAGAAGTGAATCTTTGGGGATATGCAACTCCAAACAAAAACGTTGCAATAAAAACGTCTTGGAACCAGATGGAGTATAAGGTTAAGTCAGATTGTGATGGCAATTGGAAAGTTAAAGTTGCAACAAATGAAGCTAGTGGTCCGCAATCTATAACCTTTAACGATGGCGAGGAGTTGGTAATTGAAAATATACTTTTGGGAGAGGTGTGGATATGTGGAGGACAATCTAACATGGAAATGCCTGTATGTGGATTTATCAATCAGCCTGTAGAGAATTGTTTGGATTATGTAATGAATGCAAATGAATATCCTGACATAAGAATGTTTACTGTTCCGCGCAATTCTACGGATACACAGACATATGATTGTAAATCTGAGTGGCTTTGTTCTTCATCTGCATCTGTTGCTTCATTTAGTGCCACAGCTTATTTTTTCGGCCTTAACTTACATAGAATGCTTGGTGTTCCTGTAGGACTTGTAACGTCTAATTGGGGTGGATCAACAATTGAGACTTGGATGAATAAAGAATCTATTGATGGTATTAAAGGAATTGATAAAAAGGTACAAGCTAAATGGACAAGTGAAAATAGTGCCCCTCAAAAACTATTTAATGGAATGATTCTTCCGATAAGTAATTTTACAGCTAAAGGGTTTATATGGTATCAGGGGTGCTCCAATCGTTTAAATTGGTACGATTATAAGGATTTGCAAGTAGCTCTCATAAAATTATGGAGAAAAATTTGGGGGAATGACAGTATGCCTTTTTATATGACTCAACTTGCTCCGTATAGATATGAGGGAGATAATTTACGCTCTCTTCCACTTGTCATCGAAGCTCAATATCAGGCTGCATCGCAACTTGAAAACGTAGGTGTTGCTGCAACTACTGATCTAGGTCATCCGACGTGTATCCATCCTGCAAAGAAATTTGAAGTAGGTCAGCGATTGGCTATGTTGGCCCTCCGTAATGATTATGGTATTGAAGGACTACCTTTTTCTGCTCCAACATTTAAATCTATGGAGAAAAAGGATAATACACTTATTCTGTCATTTAATAACGTATCTGAACCAAATAAATTTAATGATCCTAATTCATTTGTAGGTTTTGATGAAGATAGTACATTACGGATGGGAGGATTCGAGGTTGCCGGGAAAGATCGTGTATTTTATGATGCCAAAGCTCGGATGAAGTGGTGGCAAAACAAGATTATTATTAGTTCTGATTCTGTTTCTGACCCAGTTGCAGTACGTTATGCTTTTAAGAATCACTGTCCTGAAGCAAATATAAAGACCAACTATGGTTTACCTTTAGCTCCATTCCGTACAGACAACTGGGTAATACCTGAAATAGAGATAGGTGAAATTAAATAGAAGATGCGAAAGATGCAGATAAAAGAATCTATTTTTCAATGTTGAATATGTATATTTATTAATATTTAAAACATTAAATAATTTAATATTATGAGGTTAAAAGTGTTATTTTTTTTCTTAATTCTTGCAGGTTCATTACGTGCAGATAATTTTCTTCTTTCTACAGAAAACACCTCAATGTTACTGACTGCTACAGTGGGAGATAAGCCAATGTATCAATATTATGGTGCGCGTATATCTGAAAATGAAATCCAGGATATATTTGATTCTGGGGTAGCTATGAATAAAGAGACTTATCCAGCCTTTGGCACAAATAAGACTGACAATGAAAAAGCAGTAGCTGTAATGCACAATGATGGGAATATGACACTTGATCTTTTTGTATCAAATGTACGGCGTTTTTCTGATAAAGATGGGAATATAGTGGAAATTACAATGAAAGATAGCATTTATCCCTTTATTATTAAACAGTTCTTTAAAGCTTATGAAGGAACAGATGTAATTACAACTTGGGTTGATATAGAGAATACTGGGAAAAAGTCTGTCACTTTATATCGTTTTGCATCAGCATTTCTTCCATTGCAACGCGGTGATAACTGGATGACACATTTTCATGGTTCTTGGGCTGCAGAGCATACTATGGAGGAAGAAAAATTAACAAATGGACAGAAGGTAATATCTAACAAAGACGGAATGTGTAATACTGAGCAAGATAATCCCTCTTTCCTTTTGTCAATGAATGGTAGGGCAACTGAAGAAAGTGGAGATGTGTTTGGTGGAACGTTAGCATGGACTGGTAACTATTTAATAAAGGTTATAGCGTCGAATACAACTCTTTCTGTAAGTGCTGGTATAAATGAAGAAACCTCATTTTACAAGCTTGAACGCGAGGAGATCTTTTCCACTCCTGAATTCTGTATGACATATAGTAAGTGTGGTAAAGGTGGTGTCAGCAGAGCTTTTCATAAGTGGGCACGTCAGTATAAACTATGGGGAGGAGATAAAAATCGTGATGTTCTACTTAATAGTTGGGAAGGGGTTTATTTCAGGGTAAACCAAAGTGGGATGGATAATATGATGAAAGAATTCTCTGCAATAGGTGGTGAACTTTTTGTAATGGATGATGGCTGGTTTGGAAATAAATACCCTCGTAATAACGATAAATCATCTCTTGGTGATTGGCAAGTTTGCAAGGAAAAACTTCCATTAGGGATAAATGGTCTTCTAGATTCTGCAAAAAAATATAATATAAAATTTGGCATTTGGATTGAACCTGAAAGTTCAAATACGAAGAGTGAGCTCTTTGAAAATAAACCTAAATGGATTCTCCGAGTAGAGAATCGTCCTGTATCAACAGGTCGTGGAGGAACACAGGTTATTCTTGACCTTTCCAATCCTGAAGTACAGGATTTTGTTTTTGGTGTTGTAGACTCATTAATGACACGTAATCCTGAAATTAAATATATGAAATGGGATGCAAACTGTTCCATTCAAGACTATGGTTCATTTTATCTACCTAGAGATAAGCAGTCACATATTTATATAGAATATCATCGTGGCTTACGTAAAGTTGTTGAAAGAATTCGTGCAAAATATCCAGATTTAGTTCTTCAGGCATGCGCAGGTGGTGGTGGTCGTGTTAACTATGGTTGGCTTCCTTATTTTAATGAATTTTGGACAAGTGATGACACTGATGCTTTGCAGCGTATATATCTTCAGTGGGGTGTTTCAACATTCTATCCAGCTGTGGCAATGGCTTCACATGTTAGTGCAACTAAAAATCATCAAACAGGACGACAAATACCTTTGAAATTCCGTTTTGATGTGGCAATGTCAGGACGCTTGGGTATGGAAATACAACCAAAAGATATGACTCAAGTTGAAAAGGCATTTGCTAAACGTGCTATTATGGCATATAAGAGTGTTCGTAGAATAGTTCAGTTTGGAGATTTATATCGCCTAGTATCCCCTTATGATAATAAAGGGTTAGCTTCTCTTATGTATGTGAACTCTGAAGAGAGTGAAGCTGTTTTCTATGCATATAAGACAGAACATTTTATTAATTCAATAATACCTGTAGTGAAGTTATCTGGTCTTTGTGCTGAAAAAAATTATAGAGTTAAAGATTTAACTCCGGAAAACGAAGAAAAACCTTGCGCATTAGATGGTAAAGTATTCAGTGGTAGAGTTCTTATGGAAAATGGTTTAGCAATGAAAAGCCTATTAAGAAAAGAGTATTCTAGTGTTGCTTTACATCTTGAGGAAGTTTGATCTTTTTGGCATTTGACCATTGTCTTAGTGTACAATATTATACTATTTGGTTTTGAAAAGAATAAGGATACCGGATAATTTAGGGATATTCGGGCGTGTAAATTAAACTGTGTCAGCGCTCTCGCTTTCCTTTTAAAATATTCAGTTTTTTCGCTTTCCTATCTCAATGGGTAATGAGAAACCTGAGTTTTGTTGGTAAAAACGGTTAGGGGTCAATCCCCTAATCGTTTTTGGTTTCAATGGTACAAAGTATCACCATCGTTTTGTTGGTCTGACAAAACTAATAAATAAAGTTGATATAATGTATTTTGTCTAAAACAATTTGAACCTGTCCGGGTATAATATAGCCAGTTGCTGTGCTGTCTTCCCCCAGTTAGGCAGTGGCATGGTCCACTTCTTACGTATGTTCCGGTAAGCCAGATAGACTAACTTTTCCAAAGCTGTATCGCTGGTAAATACACCTTTATTTTTGGTTACTTTCCTGATTTGACGATGATACCCCTCTACAGTATTAGTGGTGTAAATCATCTTTCTAATGTCGTCTGAATACTGGAAGTAAGCAGATAGCTTGTCCCAGTTATCTCGCCAGGATTTAATAACAATAGGATAGTCTTCTCCCCATTTAAGTTCCAGATTATCCAATTCCACTTCGGCTTGTTCCTTGCTTACAGCCTAATAAACAAGTTTAAGGTCTTTCATGAATTTCTTTTGATTCTTACTGGCCACATACTTAATGGAGTTGCGAATCTAGTGAACAATACAAGTCTGGACAGTTGTTTCAGGAAAAAACACTTCTAATGGCATCCGAAAAACCTGTCAGGTTATCCGTACAAGCAATAATAATGTCTTTTACGCCACGGGATTGTATGTCGCTCAAACAAGAGAGCCAAAAGTTGGCGCCTTCGCTTTTAGAGATATACATCCCTAATAAATCTTTATATCCATCAGGGTTAATACCGATGATATTGTAAATAGCCCGCGTTACAGGGCGATTCTTTTCATCCATTACTTTGTAATGAATAGCATCCATCCAGACAATAGCATATACATTTTCCAAAGGCCGGCTGCGCCAGGCCTGAATTTCTGGAAGAACGCGATCGGTGATGGAGCTGATGGTCTCGGCGGATACGCGATTACCAAGGTTCTCCTCCATCCAGTCGCTAATCTCACGGGTACTATTACCCAAAGCATATAAACCGATTATGCGGTCAGCAACACCGTCAGCTAAAATCCGTTCGCGCTTCTTAATAAACTCCGGCTCAAAAGTAGAGTCACGATCACGGGGAGTATGAACGGTAACTTCCCCAAGAGGTGTTTGAACCTGTTTAGGGGTATAACCATTACGACGATTACCAAGAGAACGTTCATGATCGTCCATGTGCACATCCATTTCGCCTTCAAGGGCAGCATTGAGGATGCGTTCCAATAACGGAGCAAAAGCACCGTCTTTGCCTAACAAGGATTTACCATACTTAAGCTGTTCCAAAGCCTTGTTCTTGATCTCTTCAAAATTGAAATCTTTGCTCATAAAAAAACTGTGTTAGTAAAGATTATAATTTTATTCGTTACTGACACAGTTTAAATTACAGTCTCGGATATTCAGTAAATGTTCCTACAAAATACAATGGCATATGAAGATGATAGAGGATGCTCACTTCATATGCCATTTTTATTGTTATTTTTCTGTATTTTCCCTATACTCTTATCTGTTAAGACATGGCGTTGCGGAAGAAGTCTGCTGACCTCTTCTGCTTCTTTCAGTAAACTCATATCATGCTGCTTTCACCGTCCTGTTTTTGATCTTGGCAATCATCTGTATGGCATGCCGTATGTATTCCGAAGAAAATCCACAGAGTTTCCGTCTTCCTGTTCCTGGCCTTTATCCTTGAAAGCGAGTAATGCTGCTTTTGAGTACCGAAGCTTTATTATCCGTTTTTATGTCCTTTTTTTACATCCGGCATTTATCCAACCTGCACCCTCAGCACAATGGACTGAGGAGCTATATCCAGCCATGCATTCTTTATCTTGCTTGCCCCGAGAATTTTAGCACTCTTCCGGTATGCGTCCAGAAAATCGGTCTGCTTTATTCGATAAGGATATACACAACCTGGAATTATAGGAAAAGGCCGGGGCATCTTAAAACCCTCGTATTCATGGGCGGTCATCATGAAGGCGTCGGCATCCATGATATCCTTCACCGGGTCAGCATCATAGGCACTGTAGTCAAATCCCCGGTGGAAGAACATGGCGGTCATATTTCCGATTGTGCATAGCTCGAACCTAACCCTGTCCTTACCGATCACATTGTCCAGATATGCTTGCACCGATGATTCGACCGCATCCTTGTCCATTACTTGCAGGTCATACACTTTACCTGCTATAAATACTTTCTTACCCAATTGTAGGGTACTATTTGTACTTTTCTTTGTCATAAAACTATGTTATTTAATAAATTTATATTATCCAGCGGGAACACACCATTCCGTCATATAACCATTATATTTGTCATTTCCGGAATGTATCGTTTCCCTACGCCGTATTTCAGTTGATCCAATCCACTACAGTATCTCCCTTATAACCTTTTTCCCAAACAAACCAGGCATAGGCGATAGCATTCCCGTTTGCCTGGGCTGCTGTAAAATCTCCACCTTTGGCTACAACGGCACGGGAAGAAAAGACGTGGATTTTCAATGGGGGATTGGTCTGAAAGAACGGTTTACGTCTTTTTCCCTCCAAGAATGTCAGCTTCAGGAACATGGCTATCTTTGTTCCTTCTCCCGATATATCCAGGGCTTTCTCTATAAATTCCAGGACTATCTTATAAGGAGGGTTGGTAATGACAGCTCCATAAGGGTTTCCGGTGGCTTTCAGGAAATCAACGCCACCGGTACCATAACCACGATTTATCAAGTCAGTGGAATGAACCTTTTTGCCAAGTTCTATCATCCTTTTAGACAGGTGTCCCATTCCACAAGCTGGTTCCCATATCGTATCAGGAAACTTCTCCACCTCGAATAATCTGTCTATGGCTTCAGGGAATGTAGCATAAAAATCATGTTCCTCCCTTGTTGTATCGGAGTGGTTGGATGCTCCGATTGTGGTATATATTGTACTTTTCATTGTTAACCCATTGTGTTTGTTGTTATTATCTATGCTGCAATTTTACCTCCCCATTGATCAGCCATCGCATCTGCTATCCCAGGAAAAGTCTTGCTTCTCAGTTTTCTTCTTTCTTCAGGCGATACACCCGAGAAGAATATATCAGTGAACCATTTAGGGGATTTGTTACCACTCTTTGCAGTATAGACCTCACCTTTCCCCACTATATTTGTCGGTACCAAGAGAGATAAATTTTTCAACCATAAACAAGTTTTCTTACTAGCTTCATGACCAAACTGCCAAGGCTCTATAATCTGGTCAGGTTTCCTCCATCGGCTACTCATTATACCTACCGGATTTTCAATAGCCAGCTTGTTCACTCCTATCTTTGAAACATCCATGAAGAACTGGACTGCCTCTTCACGGTCTTTGGCTCTGTCAGGGAACTTGGGGTGTGGTCTTCTCTGTTCTATCGGAAGGTTTTTATCGTCAGGGTGATAATACCATCTTGCACCTGAGACAGCCAAGAATGTACAAGGTGGATGGGCTATAACCAAATCCCAATTACCGTCAAGAAAGTATTTAGTGCCATTCTCCAAAGTTCCACCTCTATTGGCTATTACATCAAACATATCCCCCTTAAAATGATACTCCGGATATCCACCGCTGCATTCCTGAAGATCACAACTGAAAGCCTTATGACCCAGTTTTCTGAAAGCCAAACAAACAGCCTGACTCTCTTCACATGCTACCAATACATTCATAAGGATTAGAAGATTATCTGCATTAAAATCCGGTCCGAATAAGTTCTCAGGCCGATATACTCAATTTGCTGCTCACCTGCCCCTACATATAACAGCATTTTATAAAGCCTGATGAACGCTGTGATGTCGGTATAGAAGTTCTTCCCGGCAAAATTCAAGGGATATATCATAGGGTAGCCCCCAACGGTCTGTGGCTGGAATGCTCCAATTCCCAGGCCTGTGATGAGTGCCATATCAGCATCGTAAATTATATGCTTATTAGGGTCGCAGAGGAAATCCCTGACAAAGAAGAAACGGACTTCCTTCTCACTCAGCTTCTTGACCCGGAACTGTGCCATTCCGGAAGTGTTCTCGTCTAATGATTCCTGTACCCGTGATTCGATTTCCTCAATACTCATATCGGTGTTCAGAATCTCACCGTTCGCTATAAAATAATTCTTCATAGTTCTTTAGATTTAGTTTTTTGTGATTTAATAGATAATGTTATGTCCCATTCCTTTTTCAGATAAGAGACAAGACCGGAATAGACATCAATCCTTCTCCTTTCCCTCGGCATGATTGACAAGGCCTCCTGCAAAGTTAGATTAATGCAGAGACCGGTTTTAAAAGCGTCTCCATATTTCTGTCGGAGCGCTTCAATGTCTCTTTGGTATTTTTCAGGGATAGGTTCGGATGATACCGCTTTTTCGGTGACATCAGGTGCGGTAAAAGTATCCTGACGATTGGGCATAGGCTCCCGCTCAAGTCCCAATAGCTGATTTATGAACTCTTTAAACATAGGGTTTATGCTATTTTATTATTCAGTTATTAGGTTCTGGCAGGCTGTGAATGGTGTTTTAGCGATTTGGAAGAGAAAAAAAATAAGAAGAGCGCCGTCTATTTCCCCGGTAATTCCCTTTGCCTTTTCCCGGCTATGGCAATTTATATTCAGGTATTTTTTCGGCGCCCTTCATTGTGAGTATTTGTTTCTTCGGTAATAAGGCTTTGGGAGGATGCTGGACGTTGGGCAATTATACCTCATATATATAATAGCGCTCCAAATATGAAAAACGCGCGCTATTTCCAGTCATGCCCTAATCTGTGTAATAAGGGCATGTTCCAGTGAGCATGTCCTATCGATTAATCAAACTAATTTTTTTTAAACAATGAAGACTAACAAGAAAGAAATCGTGAGGAAATCAGAACTCCTCGCACAGATCAGAGCCGACCTCAAGGCATGGGAGGAGGCGGAACCCGACTTTGACGACAACTACTTCGACGAGTCGGACGTGATATCATACTATGAGTTCCTGGTCAATAAGTACCGGGACGAGTGGGTCATAATCGACGATACCAGGGAAGGAGGCGGCGATGAGGGAGCTGTTTGACATCACTCCCCATTCCACGGGCCCCGGTTTCAGGATGAGGCTCAAGACCGGGGAGATAGATGTTCCCGATGGGCGTGGCGGATACATCGTCAGCTCGGGGATGGGTTCGGGAAAGACCGAGAGCATCAAGAGCCTGATCCGTCACAAACATGATGAGGGTATTCTATATTGTGTCGATACCAAAGACGAGCTGGAAAAGATGTTCGGCTGGATAGTGGAGAACCTTGTGGTGGAAGGGGTATTGAGGATGGAGGATGTGATGATCATATCCAGTGACCCCGGGAGAGCCGATTTCCTGGGGCAATACAGGGACAACCCCGGAGTGCTCATGGAAAAGAAGGTGATTCTGATAACTCATGTACGCTTCTGGACAGACCTGATAAACCATTTCCTCATCTATAAGCCACAGAAGGAGGTGGCACCGTTCGACGGTGACTTCAGGACGTTGATGGGAAGGGATGACCTGAGGGGATATGTCATATTCGACGAGACGCCGACCTTCATCAATCCCTTTGTGGAGTTCGACAGGAGCATGCTGGGGATATTCGGAAAGACCGATGAGAACGGCAATATCGTCTGCAAGCCCCCTGAAGAGCTGGGCCGGTATTATGACCTTTTCATCAGGGGCGGAAAGAACGACCTCTTCAACCAAGCCTACAGGATCAACCGTATGAAGCGTGACGTGGTGCTGGGGCTCATTCCAAAGTATTATGGTTCATGGGTGATGTCCGATACCGACAAGGTAGGCATTACATTCTACCCGGTTGACCTCTGTCCCGGGGGCATGACAATCTCCACGCATATCCTCATCTTCGAGGGGGCGGGCAATATCCTTTTCAGAGGCTCCACCCGCTTCACCCTTCTGGATACGGAGAGCAAGTACAACACCGTAACGGATTTCAGGAGGATGGATTTCGGACTGTCCAGAAAGTGTTTTGATGAGGCGGGGTTCGGCACATTCGTAAAGAGGATAGGCAGGCTGATAGACAAACCTTCCTTGATTGTATGCTGGAAGGATATAAACGGTGACGATGACGGCCCGGGAAAATCCGGATATGCGGAACGTTTCAGGAGGTTACTGGTTGCCGAAGGTGTCGATCCCGGGTTGTTCACCGTCACCTATTATGGAGCGACCGACAACAAGAGCACCAACTCATACAGGGATGTTGAACAGATTCTCCTGTGTGGTGACTGGAACCTTCCGAACACCGAATCGGCAAAGATCCGGAGGGCCTATGGTACCTCCACTGACCCGCACAGTCAGAAGGACTGGTATTTCTCACAGCTCATAACGAGGATAGGCATCAGGAAGCATATCGAGGGTGAGGTATATACGGTCTGGCATACTGATGATTTTGATGAAAGGTTCATAGAGAGAATGGACGCCTACTTCAATGAGAACAGGGTCATAGGCAAGGCTTCCGTTTCTCATAATGACTGGGAAAAGAGGCTGGACGGGATGAAGATCAGAAGCAACATTAAAGAGGAGATCAGACTGTTGGCCAGGTATGACAAGGATATGCAGAGGGCTACACCAGCACACCCTGAAGGCATGAAGGATACGCTCGCCACGGTCTATGTTCTCCTCCACACCTTTCAGAACCATGGGGAGTCCCTTGTCGGGGGCTTCTATATACTCCGACAGCATTTTTTTCTTATAGGTGTCGGAAAGGTTAAGGATGGTGTACGCGTATTTCTCACCCAGCTTCAGTTCCTCCTGCCACTTGACGGCGGTGGTGAGATTGCTCTTTTCATAACCTGTCTGGGCAGCTATGTAACGTGAGTAGTCCTTCGAGTCCCAGTTACGGTTGTTGGTATTTCTTATACGTATCCAGTCGTCTATAGGAAGGCCACTCTCCACGTGTCTGAACTTCAGGGGGTGTTTATAGGTTTCATCCTCTGAAAGAAGTTCGAGATGTGCCTGTATCCTGTAAAGTCCGTCCGCAACAAAGATAACCTCGGGAACTTCGGGAGAGTCCTTGGTATATTTTTTATCTCCGTCGTTGAGGTCAGTCAGTTCACGTTCAGGATAAGCTTCAAAATATTCCGCTCCAAAGAATATGGAGACGGGTTCTATACAGCCGTACTTTTTCAGGCTGCATTTCAGTTCCTTCAGGTGGGTTTTGTTTATCACCCTTCCAAAACTCTTATTAGCAGCCAGTATGAATCCGGCTGACTTAAGTTCCTCAAGTGATACGGTTCTTTCATCCTCTATCTTTTTCAGGATCTGTTCCATCTTGTCCATGATCCCATTTCCCTGATTTTCAGTCTCGTTTTTTTTCATAGTTTCTTTATGTTTAAGGGTTGACATTGCGGAGGCGTGCCATCATACCCCTTGTCCGGTTGCCTCCCTCCCCGGATAAGGGGGCGCAAAAGTAAGGAATGTCATTTGGAAAACAAAGTTTTTGGAGGATTTTTTTCAATACAGGTAAATGACTGAATTCCAGGAAGGAATATTGTTTCCTTAAAGAACCACTCGAACGGATTGAGTGCCAATGTCTTTCCACCCTGGCATGACGATTCCAACGGTCATGCACAAGTTACATTCACTCACCCCTGTTCCGTTTCCTATACTCCTCCAGCTCCTCTGCATTCCTGAGGTTTAGTATCTCCACGAATTTCAGGACCTTTTCATCACCGTTCATCAGGGATTCGAGCCTGACCTCCCTCATAATCTCCCCGTTGAGAAAGATGTTCCTAAGGCCCAGCTCCGTGATATTGTTCTGGAACATCTGTATCAGTACCGCGTCATTCCGTTTGAATGCGATGAACCATACGACGGAGGCAATCCTGGCTACCTTGTCACGCAATCGTGTATTGTCCTTGTATTTATCCTTGTCTATCTCATCTATCCTGCCGACGTCCTTGAGTATTTTCACGGCTTCCTCAGTGTCGGGGAGTTTTGTGATGTCTATACCTTTATTCTTCAGCCTGGAGAGTTTCAGCAGCAGATCACCGGCAAAGACGTGGTTGAATACGTCTGCCTTCTGCTTGGGCTTGACTGGAGCGGTCGGAACTGACTTCTGTTCATTTTCATCCGGTTCTGGCTGGACTCCCATATCGAAAATGCCGTCACCTAGCTTCTTTTTGAAAGCATTCGTCACCTTCCTGGACTTGTCCTTGGCGGTTAGGTGGGCGTATATCTTATCCAACATCTGGGTATCTTCATGGCCTGTCGCAATAATTATATCCTCTCTTGGAATGCCCTTGCGACACATGATAGTAGAAAATGTGTGCCGTGCAGAATGGGTGTGAAGCAGTTCATAGAGGGGCTTGGTATATTTGGTGCCGTTCTCCTCATAGGTCACAAGTTCGTTAAGGCCTGCTTCCTGGGCTATGACTTTTAACTCACCATTCAATGCGGAACGTCTCTCCTTATAATATTTGATTTCTGCACCGGTATACTTGTCTATGATTTCTTCTGCTAATGGCACTAGAGGAATGATAGCCCTGGCACCGGTTTTCTGCTGGACGATAGATATTGTACCGTTCTCCTCATCCCTCTCGTTATCACCGTTGAAGAACTTATACATGTCACTGATACGCTGACCAACTAGACACTGAAGTACGAACAAGTCCTTTATCTCCGTTTTCTTTTTGATTTGATTCTCGGTACCGCTCGGTTGGTACTCATAGAGTTGTTTAATCTGCTCTTCTGTCAGTGCTACTTCCTTATTACGCGCCAGTTCCTTGTTGGATTTGTCTTTCACAAGGTCAAAGCTTTCAAGATTACTCTCTTCCCACTTGAAAGGAATGTCAAGTCGTTTGGAAACCTCTCTAAGCACCCCAAAGAATGTACCTTTGATAATATTCTTTATGGTAGAAGCTTTCTTACCTTCCTTATTGTCCTCCTTACCCTCTTCAATCAAGTGTTGCTGGTATTTGGTGAATGTATCCAGGTTCATACTTTCCCAAATGTCGGGTATGGAGTTCTCGTCCAGAAACCGTTTGAACTTGTTGATATTGGATCGGTACTGGATTTTGGAACTATCCACGATATCCTTCTCCTCTACGATCTGTTTCAT
>ERZ1504966.375-NODE-375-length-14830-cov-2.723587_pt1 | contig 14830 bp, 4 predicted proteins | sample MGYA00574584_ERZ1504966 | MGnify/ENA primary metagenome ERZ1504966 (study PRJEB39906, sample SAMEA3182065) | gut metagenome | biome: human; feature: gut; material: Stool; isolation source: human stools | place: Canada | collected 2013-01-28 ... | reverse complement strand
TCGTAGGATGTAAGCATAAACCGGCTACTTTATCCGGGTGGCTTGCTTTTGCCTTTCTTTCCTTTATCGTGACGCCTCTTATATCAGTTCCTTTAACCTGGTACCTTTGCCGGATGCTTGATCGGGCAACGATTAAGGATAAAGGATATTTTGATCCTTCGGACCTTACTTTCAAGAAATAGAAATAGTTTTCTTTTTGTATAATAAGCCTGTAGAATGATCCTACGGGCTTTTTTTATGTCCTTTTCTGACACTTTACACCAGGATAATTTTGCCTTATAAAATTTACTCTTATGGCAAAATTAAAACCTGACTATATCGAATGGGTGTTAACTCTGAATGCCTCCGATGCGCAGAAAGAAATACATAAACTTTCAGAAAAGAACAAGGAGCTCCGGGATAGCAATAAGGAGATAAAAAAGGCTATGACCGATTTAATCGCCACCGGGAAAGCTGGCGGTAAACAATGGAAAAGGCTTGATGATCAACTGAAAGAAAATAATAAGACGATCGGCGAGAATAACAAGAAGATTGCCGAATGTGAGAAACGGCTGGATAAAACCACCATGAGTGCCAACCAGCTGGCAAGGAAGGCAAACGCCTTGCGGAAAGAGCTTCGCGATACGGTGAAATCTTTGCAGCCGGAAAAATATGCCGCCCTGGAGAAGGAACTGAAAGAAGTTGAAAAAGCATACGGGCAGGCCACGAAAAAGGCGGAAGGTTTCGGCGGCTCCCTTCTTTCCCTGAATAAGATAAAAACGGTTCTGGCCGGTGTGTTTGTCACTATCGGCGCAATGATAACCGGGCAGATTATCGGCGGGCTAAGGGATGCGATCAGTACTATTATAGAGTTTGAGAAGAAAAACAGTACTTTGGCCGCTATCCTTGGAACTACGAAAAAGAGTATTAAAGATTTAACGGATGAAGCGCGCCGGCTGGGTGCTACTACTTCTTATACAGCCGCACAGGTAACGGAACTTCAGATAGAGCTTGCCAAGCTGGGATTTTTCAAAGAGGATATTAAAGCGATGACGCCTTCCGTACTGAAATTCGCTAAGGCGGTGGACACGGATCTTGCCTCGGCTGCTACGCTTGCCGGTGCAACATTGCGTATTTTCAACCTTGATGCGGAAGATACGGAACGGGCACTTTCTACCATGGCAATAGGTACAACGTCTTCGGCCTTGAATTTTGAATATCTGAATAGTGCAATGTCTACCGTCGGCCCGGTTGCTAATTCTTTCGGATTCACAATCGAGGAAACGACCGCCCTTTTGGGAGCTTTGGCAAACAGCGGTTTCGACGCTTCATCGGCAGCAACGGCAACACGTAATATTTTGCTTAACCTGGCTGACAGTAGCGGCAAACTCGCGCTTGCTCTCGGTGGTCCGGTTAACAACCTGGATGATCTGATAAAGGGACTTAAAAAACTAAACAGTGAAGGAATAGACTTGAACAAGGCCCTTGAACTGACCGATAAACGTTCCGTTGCAGCGTTTAACACTTTCCTTAATGGTACCGATACCGTGCTGGCACTTTGCGACGCGGTGACAGGTGCAGAAGATGCCTTTAATGCTATGTCCGAAGAAATGGGTGATAACGTTCAAGGTGCATTAAACCGGCTAAGTTCAACTATCGAAGGGGTAGTTTTACGTTTCTATGAATCAAAGGGTATTCTCCGGGATTTAATAGACCTTGTTACGCTTATGGTGGAAGGTGTGGGTGGTATGATCGACATGTTTAATAAATGGGGTGTTGTCACTTATACCGTTACCGCTTATTTGGTTTCTTATTATGGAGGACTGAAAATCGCTACCATGTGGCACGCCCGTTTTAAAACGGCGACCCTTGCTTCGGTCGTTGCAGAGAAAGCGCACGCCGTACAGCTTTATATCAGCCGGGCGGCTACTCTGACTTATGCGGCAGCCCAGGCACTATTACACAAGAATACTACCAGATGTACCGCTGCACTTCGGTTAATGAGGATCGAACTTTTGAAGAATCCATATACGGCCCTGCTCGCGTTACTCGTGGCAGCCGGTGTTGCTATCTACCAGCTTGCAAAGAAGACGGAACAGGCTTCGGCGGCGATGAAGGCCGACCAGGAAGTCGTAAAGAAAGTGAATGAAGAATATTCCAGCCAGGAAGCAAAAATAAAAACTCTTGTAGCTGCTATCAATGATGAGAACCTTTCCAACTACACCCGTAAACAAAGGCTCGCAGAATTAAAAGAACTGATACCGGATTATAATGCGGAATTGAATGAAGAAGGTAGGCTCATAAACAACAACAAGGAGGCCATAGATCAATATTTAGTTTCCTTGGAAAAACAAATCAAGTTGAAAGCTTACCAGGAAGAATTGTACAAGAAAAAAAGGAATCTTGAAAGCCAGGAATCAGAGCAAAGCGACGCTTACTGGGACACCCGCCAGCAAAATACATTGTCAGGATATAACCGGAACAGTCTTACCGCTAAAATAAGCCGTTTATTTGGTACGGAAAAAGAGGCTAACCAGTTGAAAGCCCTACAGACAACACAGAAGGATTTGGCCGGTATAGAATCAGCAATCGCCCAGATCAATAATGATATCTTAAAAACAGAGGCGACGGCCACTTCATTAACCGGAACCAATAAAGAAAATATAAATACTGAAACATCCCTTATAAAGAAACTGGAGGCCGAAAAGAAAAAGGTTCAGGAGCAATGGGCGGAAGACAGCGAAGCGAATATCGCCAAGAAAAACAAGGAAATAGAACGTATCGACGCCGAAATAAAACGTTTAAACGAACTGGGGAAGGTCAAAAAGAAAGCGGAAGCCGGGGAGTATAAAAATACGGAAACGGATGCCACATTAAAACCTCTGGAGATCGAGCACGAAAAACGTATGCTTCTAATCAAAGAGAACCGGGAAAAGGAAAATAAGACGGAAGCCCAGTATATTCTCGAAGGGACGGCGGAAAACCTTCGCTATTACTGGGAACGTCTCGACGCCCTCCAGAAGCTGGAAGCAAAAACGCCGGCCCAAAAGAAGAAATTACTCGATGAAATCCACAAGCTCGAAACGGAAGCGCAGGCGGCCATTTTTACGGAAACCGGCAAGCAGGAGGACGCCCGTATAAAACTGGCACAGGAGAAACGGGATGAACGGTTAAAGATCGAAACCGCTTATTACAACGTTCAGAAGGACACCATGGAAAAAGCGATATTAAACCGGAGTATCACGCAGGAAGCCGCCGATGCCTATATGCTGGAAGTTGAACAGGCACATACGGCGGAACTTTTGGAGATAAACCGTACCTATCTGGATGATATAAACGCCCTGGAGATCACCAGTAAACAAAAACGTATAGATGCCGTTACGGAAGCGGCCGACGCCGTGCGTGAAACCGAGATGCAGCTACTACGTGACCAGGCGGCCATTGCTCAAAAAGTACGTGAAATAACTTCCGTTCCGGTAGGAATAATCGGTATGCAGGAAGCACACCGGAAGCAGGTTCAGGATGTAGAAACGACTTATAATGCCATAATTGAGATAGCGAGACAGGCGGGAATTTCTACCGTTGGTTTGGAGAAACAGAAACAGCAGGAAATTAGCCAGCTTGAATTTGAATACCAGAATAGTTTATACCAGATTCAATCCCAGATCGGCGTATCATGGGCGCAGGAATACCAGAATGAACTGGCCCTGTTAAAGAATCTGCACGATCAGGAATTAATAGACGAAAAGACATACCAGCGTAAAAAACTGCAAATGCAGATGAATAACGCTAAAAAATACTTTGACTATTATTCCGGCCTTTCCTCTTCCATGGTGGAAGCTATTCAGCAGGCCGAAATCGACCAGGTGGAAGCAAAATACGATGTTCTCATACAAGAAGCCGAAAACAACGGGGAAGATACTGCCGCCCTGGAAGAAGAGAAGGAAAATAAGAAACTGGAGATTCAAAAGAAGTATGCGGATGTAAATTTTGCTATTAAGTGTTCCCAGATCATAGCAGATACAGCCGTTTCGATTATGAAGGCGTACGCGGACTTAGGACCGATCGCCGGAACCGTTGCTGCAGCAATGCTTGCGGCTACCGGTGTGGCCCAGCTTGCATCGGCCAAAGCAGAACGGGACAGAATTAAAAACATGTCCCTGAAAAACACTACCGGCAGCAAGACCGCCACGGCTGAACGTGTTGTTTCCGGTTCTTCCGGTGGTGGATATTCGGAAGGTGGTTACACTGGTCCCGGTGGGCGTTATGAAGTGGCCGGCGTTGTTCATAAGGGAGAATATGTGGTACCACAGCCGGAAATGAATAATCCTAAAGTAATCGACGCTGTTAGCACTATCGAAGCGATCAGGCGGCAGCGTACCAATGCGAACCCGTTGCCACAGAATCCGGGTGAATATGCGGAAGGCGGTTACGTTACCTCTTATGCAGGGGATTCTTCCTACCGGGAGTTCCTGGAAGCGGCAAAGGAGCTGCGCGCCTCCTGTGAGGCTATCAAATTGATAAAGGCCTATATCGTTTATCAGGATTTGGAGAAGGCCAAAGAAACTATAGATAACGCCCGCGACACCTTTACACGCGGAAAATAAGTAATCATTATGCTAAAGATTAAGACGAACAAAGGTTATCTGGATTTAGGGGGTGACTTTACCGTACAGATTGATGAAAAATCCCCCGTCATGAACGACCGGGGATCACAAACCGTACCGGTCACGATTCCATGTACCGGCAACAATGCTAAAATAACCGGCTTTGCCCACCGTCTCGATATGGGTATAAAGCCGATGAATGAAGATCAGGCATGTACGGTATTGGACGGGGTATATAAACGTACCGGAAAGATAAATATCGTTTCTGCCGGTAAAAAAGAAGGTATTACCCTTAACATCGGCTTTGACAATTCGGAAGCCTACAGCGCATGGAAAGCAAAAAAATTAAATGCTATTACATTACCAGTGAAGGAGTATAGTAGCGTTAATTCTCTTTGCGCACATTTGCAACAAGTTTTAGGAGGTTATCAGACTGATTATGCCGTATTTCAGATTATGACCGGTAACGATTCGAAAGATAACCAGTTTTACCCCAAATACCTAAATTATATTACGCCTGTTTCAGAAGGAAGCAAAGTTTATCGGTTACGTTATCAAGCAAGAACAGAAACATTTTTAGTAAATGGAACTCCGACTGCAGTAACACTTCCGGAAGGTTACGGCGTGACAGCCTTTTTATATGTATGGCGTGTACTGGAACTTGTTTTTTCCGAATTTGGATATACAATAATGGAAAATCCTTTTAAAACAGATAAACAACTTTATAACTTGGTAATCCTGAATAATGCGGCCGACTGTTGTGTTAAAGGAAAACTTTCTTACGCGGATTTGATGCCGGATTGTACGGTCGAGGACTTTTTAAACGCCCTTTATGTGCGTTTCGGACTTGTTTATAATGTTTCTTCCGATACGAAAACGGCCACTTTAAGGCTAATCCGGGATATTGTGGATGATGTTCCGGACATTGATTTATCCCGTAGCCTGACGGACGAACCTTTAATAACTTATGAAGCGGCCCGGCAGATGAAGTTATCGGCCAAGACTTCCTTTACCGGGGCGGCCCCCTCTGTTGAAAGACTTGAAGATTACTTGAAAGACCAGAAAGTCGCAAGGTTAACTAAAGTTGATATATCTAAAAGGGTAATACACCTTAATTACGAGGAAACAACGGGACGGTGGTTTAAATGGGATGAAGATAATAACCGCCTTACTTATTCTTCATCGAGTTTCTTTTCCTGGGATCGGAAAACCGACAATATAGAAGATAACGAATTAACCAGCGACGACGAATGCGTTCCAATGGATTTTGCCCCGAATGATATTCTTTCCCCTCAATATCTGGCCGATTACGTGCACCGTTACACGTATCTTAAAACTTCCTCTAATAATAACGATGAAGACTCGGAGAAAGTAGAAACGCCGTTATCCTTCGTGTTTGCATTTACGTCTTCCCAAAATAGTAAATATCCTTTCGGTTCCGTGTTGCCTTATACTTCCGAGGGTGAGGAAATCGTATTAAAAGACGGAAGTAAGCATACGATATCACTTTTGTTTCAATATAAAGACGGCCTGTTTATAAACTTCTGGAAAAAGTACGATGCCATAATAAGACACTCTTTTAATCAAGTAGAAGCGAATGTTCTGTTACCGGTTCACCAGCTTATGAGTATGGATATATTAACACCGGTAACATTTCGGGGACAATATTTACTTTTTGACGGGCTTTCTTATTCTCTTCCGGCAAATAAGATTGTACCTGTCGATTTAACATTGAGAACGCTCCGGTTGATTGGTCCGTATGATTTGGATAAGGAACAGGAAATCCCGGCCTTTGGTTCCAAGCTTTTTACATGGGAATTTAGAAGTTCAAATATAGAAACGGCAAAAGAAAATGAAAGGAACAGGATTGTACAACAGGCAAGAGACGAATGGAACAAGCCGCCGACCGCTGTAAGCGAAATGAAATCAATTACTTATTCACTTGACGGCTACACAACCCGAAACGATGATAGATATCTGGTTGAAAATTATCCCCAGGAAGCGGGAATTACGTTGCAAAGAAACTATAAATGTAAAGCGACAGCAGTAATAAGCATCTACTACTCTGGAAGTTCTATTCATGATCCCGGTGTGTATCGGGATGTTACGTATGAATCCGAATTTGAATATACAGATACTTTTGTATCTATCGTATATTCCGGTTAATTCCGTCCTTTATTCTTCCTTTCATAAACCCAACTTTTGCACTATGGAAAAGCAGAATAACATCGTACTTGCCCCGTGCGCCACACAGGTAACGGAGCTTTATAATTTATGGAGGGAAAACCATACGGGCCGGCTTACGGACTTTTATAAGTTTATGGTAAACCCTTCGGCTGCCAGGGATCGCTTTATATCCTCTCTGGAGGTGCAGCATGAATTAATCGGAAGTTTTATCGTAACCAAAACAGCAATACAATGAGTGCCAGCGACGAAGCTTTAAAGGTGAACATATATCCGACGGGAAATGCTTTTACGCGTAATCCTATTTTTCTGTCTGTATCATCCTATTCTATGGCAACATACAGTATCAGAATGAATAATGAGGAAATTTTCAAAGGAAACGGAATCGGGGAATTTCGTGTTAATATAGCCGAGATTGTCGAAACCGGAATAGCAAGTACACAGATTTTACCGGATAATACGGAGCCTCTGCTTGCCGTTTCCGGTTTGTCGGCCAAAGTAACTATACATGTGGTTAATGAGGGGGAAGAAGAATATAACCTGTCTTTTACAGCCTGGAAAGGGGGAATTTCCAAGAAAGAGTTTAAACGTCTTCGAAATATGGGGACTGATATATTTTCTTTGAAGTTCTTGAATGAATCCTGCAATTTCTTTTTTACCACCCGGAGCAATGACTGGCGTATAACGATGCGCGAGACGGAACTTTACCCGCTCTGTTTCATCTATCCGGGACACGAACTGAAAATAACGGAACTTCTTACCGGTCAAAGCCTTGCAGTACCAGGTACGGCAGGGAATTTCTACGCCTTGAACCTGGAGGCCGTAAGACTTAAATTCTTTACCGATTACGGGGTACTGGCTAACCTTTTTGACGTGTATAGCGGTGATACGTTTGCTCTCCGGATCGGGATCGAACAAAGCCCGACGGTTCGCGAGCGTTACCGGCTCCGGTTCCTGAACAGTTACGGGACTTACGAAGTGTTTTCCCTGGAAGGCGAGGCAAGCGTAACTCCCAGCATGGATGAAGACGAAGACGCTGTTTTCCGGCGTTACGATGAAATTACCGATGATTATTATTCGGATCGCATACGGACGGAGATACAGGAAGCTGTAACGATTAAGACGGGATTCAAACGCCCGCAGGAAATACGTTTTCTTCTTGATCTGCTTTCCTCTGATGATGTTTACCTGGCAGGTTACGGCCGGGAAGAAATAAAAGTCATTCCTTCGGCGGAAGAGTTTTCTTACCGTGTCCGTCCGGACGCACCGCAGAACGTGACATTAAAACTCATGTTTGCCGACAAAGAGTCCAACTGGACGGGAGAAATTACGGAAAGCGGCTACCGGAAACCGAGGGTTCATTCCAAAGAGTTTAGTAAACAATTTAATTAATGTATCTATATGGCAACACAGGAGTATATCGATGATCTTATTATAGTCATTGAAACCGCGGAGGACGCGGAAAGCGTTACTAACCAAATGGTGGCGGCGGTTCTTGGCTTCTTGAACGAACACCTGAAACTGGTTTCCCAGGGTAAGGAAGTCGAGGCGGAGGAAACCGCCCGCATTGCCGCCGATGCAGCATTACAGAAGGCTATAGACGCCGTTTCTTTACGTATCGACCGACTTGTCGGTAACAACGCTTCGCAGGCAATCGACAACTTTAACGAGATTCTTAATTTTCTGAACGGGCTTAAAGACAGTGATTCGCTTGCCGCATTGCTGGCTGATATTAACGCCCGTATCGGCAGTGAAGACGGTTCGGAGAGTGAAGACGGTTCCCTTTGGGGAAAACTGAAAAGTTTGTCCCAGGATATAACCAGTTGTTCCGATGACATAAGCACATTGCAGATAGACCGTGACAAAATGAAACAGGGGTTACAGGAAACGGACGGGCGTCTGTCTTCCACCTTTACCAATGTAAACAACCTTTTGAACGCCGGTACCGTTTATAGTGATCTGTCGGGGGTATTTGCAACATTGAAAACGGCGGGAAAGATTAACAATGTACGGAAAAACGGTGTAATCCTTTCTTTTCTTACTGCCGACGGCTGGGTGACGAAACAATTTAGAGGTAATCCGGACACGGATTTTGAAAATGTCGAAAAGTGGGAGGATTTCGGCAGCGGCGGTTCGGCCGGCGGGAATACTTATAACGTAACCGGTAACATACCACTTGCAGAAGGTTTCTATACTCTTGCTTCCGCCATTGCCGCGGTACCGGAAAAACAACGCGGCCGGGGGCGTGTTATCACCTTTGAAACATCGCTCGGTAAATGGGAGACGTGGCAATTTACCGGAACCGATCCGGCTGTCTGGGATCAGGAGGCGAGCTGGGAAGAGTTCGGCGGCAAAGGAACGGTAAAGAGTGTAACGGTAAACGGCGAGAAGCAGACGCCGGACGCGGCCGGTAATGTGAATGTAAACGTGGATATCCTGGAAGTGGACGAAACTTTGTCCTTAGATTCCACCAATCCGGTAGAAAACAAGGTTGTAACCGCCCGTTTTAACGAGGTGGACGCTTCCACGCTGTTTAATGTAAATGCGGAAGTAAGCGAGGATGAAACATCCGTCCGTCTGTCTTTCCAGAACAAAAGCGGCGCGGAAATTACCGCCGTGGATATCCCGGCCGGTTCCGGTGGAGGTTCCGGCGAAACGGTGGCTACTAAAATTGCCTTAAATGCGGCTGTAGATAATGCGATCATAAAAGAAGGCGGAAACGCCCGTCTTACTTATACGTACGATCACCAATACACCACGGGGGACGAAAAGGGGGAATCTACCGGGCAAAAGGCAGATATCACCGTTACGATCAGGCGTGGAACGACTACCATGTATTCCCAGACGGTCAGCGATGTTTCTAAAGGCAGTTACGAACGGGACCTTTCAAGTTACTTGCTTGTTGGGAATACCGATATTTACGTAGTGGCAACCACAACCGATCCGACTACCGGCAAGAAACAAACCCGGCAGGCGTTTACATCCGTAAAGGTTGTTAGTCTTTCCCTTACCAGCTCTTACAATCTGGCCGGGGCTATAGCCACAGGCGGTTATACTCTGGCCGACACGATTAATATTCCTTATGCTGTCAACGGTGCCGGAACAAAGGTCGTCACACTTTATCTGAACGGTCAGCAACAGAACGCGCACACTATTACAAGATCAGGAACGACAAACGGCAGTTTCAGTTTGTCCCCCTCTTCGCTTGTGACCGGCCGGAATACCGTTCAAATGGTTGCCGAAATGGAGGCTTCCGCCGATCTCGTGTTAAAGTCTGAAAGTATCTACATTGATATCCTGAAATCCGGAGGATCGGCACCGTTCATCGGCACGATGATAAGTTTTCCGGACGGCCGTATTTTTACGGAGGATCATCTTGTTCCGCGCCTGGAAGCGGGGCAGTACGAACAGGTGAAATTTAACTTTGTGGCTTATGATCCCGCCGCGACGCCGGCCAAAGTGGACGTTTACCGGGACGGGGTGAAAACGCAGTCTGTCAGTGTGGCCCGTACTACGCAGACATATACCAACCGTTTTACGGAACAGGGTGAAATCAATATGAAATTTAAGACGGGAGCCACGGAATACCCGTTTTATATCGACGTGACGGAAAGCGGCATCGACTTGCAAGAAACTACTGCCGGGCTTGTACTGAAACTTTCGGCAGCCGGGCGGAGTAACAGTGAATCCGATCCGGGAGCCTGGGATTATGGCGACATACATACAACGTTTGCGGGTTTCGACTGGAACAGCAACGGCTGGACGGGTGACGCCCTGAAACTTACAGGAGGCGCGAAGATTGAAATCGGGTACCAGCCGTTCTCCACAGATGCAACCACTACCGGGGCTACCTATGAAATGGAAATTCTTTGTTCGTCGGTAACGGACCGGCAGGGGGTAATACTGGACTGTATGGCCGGCGATATCGGTTTCCAAATGACAACGGAGCAGGCCCTTATGCGTGTTTCTGGCGGTACGGAAGTAAGTACCAAGTTTGCAAGTGATATGAACCTGAAAATAGCCTTTATTGTCGGGTCCAAGGCTGGCAAACGGTTGCTGGAACTTTATGTAAACGGAATCCGTTGCGGGGCTGTACAGTATGGGGCTACCGAAGGACTACTGCAGGCGGAACCGGTGAACATCCGTTTATTCAGTGATACGGCGGATGTGGAGATCAGGAATTTCCGTATTTATAACCGTGCGCTTACGGATGATGAAGAACTGAACAATTACATGGTAGACCGGACTACGTCGGACGAAATGGTCCTGTTATTTGAAAAGAACGATGTTACGGGGGACAACGGTACGGATATAGACATAGACAAGCTACGCGCCCAAGGAAAGGCGGTTATGCGAATTGTCGGCGATGTGAACCTTGTCAACGCCACCAATAACAAGAAATTCGAGGTCCCGGTCGATATCTATTTTTATAGCCCGTACGGTAAGGAATATGACTTTGTAGCAAGGAATGTCGGTCTAAGAATACAAGGTACATCATCCACCACTTATCCGCGTAAGAATTACCGTCTTTATTTCTTGCGCTTGGAGAAATACGGTACCACGCTGGAAGTTAACGGCGTGGATGTGCCGTCTCTTGAATACAGTTTCAAACCGGGAGCACGGCCGATCAGTATATTCTGTTTGAAAGCGGACTTTTCCGATTCTTCCGGTACACATAATACCGGTGCGGTGCGTATTGTGAATGACATTTGGAAGAAGTGCGGGTGGTTGACGCCTCCGCAGGCTGCATATAAGGGGGAATATGACGTACGTATAGGTGTAGACGGTTTCCCTATGGACCTGTTTTATGATAACGACGGCACCGGTACGAATACTTATCTGGGAAAATACAATTTCAATAATGAGAAGTCGGAAAGTGCGATCATTTACGGTTTTGAAGGAATTGAAGGATTCAACGACGAAGCGTCCCTGAACGGGCAGCGTAACAAATGTATTTGTCTGGAGTTCCTGAATAACTCCGAGGCCCTTTGTTTGTTCGGGACTACCGACATGTCTTCTTTTGATGATGCGCTGGAATTTCGTTTCAAAGCAGATACTACCTGGGCGGATGCACACGAGGACGACAAGGCGGCAGTTATAAGACTTTGGAACTGGGTAGATTCATGTAAAGGTAATCCCGCCAAGTTCCTGGCGGAATATAACCAGTATTTCGGTAATGACAGCCCGTTTGCATGGTATCTGATTACCGATTACTTTATGGCCGTGGATAACCGGGCAAAAAATATGATGCTGGCGACCTGGGACGGCCTGATCTGGTATTTCCTTCCTTACGATATGGACACGTTGTTCGGTGTGCGTAATGATTCGGTACTGAAATACGAATATACCATTACCCACGCAAGTTTTGACGATAGTATCGGTAGTTATGCTTTTGCCGGCCATGATTCCGTTTTATGGGAACTGGTACGATCTTGTCCGGACAAATTACGTGAAGTGGCGGAAACCTTGCGTAGTAATATGAGCCTTGAATATGTCCTGCAAGTATTTAACGAGGAGCAAATGGGTAACTGGTGCGAGCGGATTTATAACAAGGATTCGGAGTATAAATATATCCTTCCGCTTACCGAAGGTGTGACAACCAGCAGCGGAACCAGTTATTATAATTATCTGTATGCCTTGCAGGGCAGCCGTTACGCGCACCGTACTTATACCATTCAGAACCGTTTCGCCCTTCTGGATAGTCAGTACGTGGCCGGTACTTATCGTCGTGACAGCTTCGCGGCTTATTTCGGGTATAAGTTCGGAAACGATAACCGGAAAGTTCGGATTACAGCCTCCGAACGGTATTATTACGGGTACGGGTACACGTCCGGAACACCGCACCAAAGCGCGGTACTTGCAGAAACGGCCGGTAGTGTGGTGGAACTGACAATGGACACGGATTTGATTGTAAACGATCCGCAATATTTCTACGGTGCAAGCCGTATTCGCGGGCTTGATCTGACGGATGTAAGCCACGCCATTGTCGGCACATTGAACCTGAATAACTGTACGGCCTTGCGTGATCTGAATATTAGTTGTGAGGCCGGACAAACGACACTTAACGCCCTTCTGGTGGGTAATTGCCGTAATCTTCGAAAACTCGACATATCCGGGCTTAAATCCTCTTCCTTTACCGGTATGGACCTTTCAAGCAATGCTAAACTTGAGACCTTCCTGGCCGGTGATACATCCCTTACCGGTGTGACATTCGCCGGCGGTGCGCCTCTGGCCGTTTGCGTCCTTCCCGCAACTTTGCAGACGCTGGAACTCCGGTACCTGAACAAACTAACCAATGCTGGGCTGCAGCTGGAAGGCACGGCAAATATCACGCGCCTTGTGATTGATAACTGTAGCCTGATCGACTGGAACACGTTGTTACAGCAATGCAGCGCGACCAGCTATCTACGAATTACCGGTATAGATATAGACGGGAACGGTAATTTGCTTCGCAGGCTTATGACAATGGGCGGCGTTGATGAAGACGGGGGAAACGTGCAGACGTGCCGCCTGGTAGGTACGTACCGGCTCACCCAGTCCATGTCGGATGAAGAGTACGCCGCCACCTGTGCACATTTCCCGGAACTGAATATCATTCAGCCGCAGTTTGTCGGTATAAAAATAGATCAGACGGTAGGAGACGGGGAAAAGATTACGAATCTGGATAACTCAACCGGATATGACTATAATACGGAATTTACCCCGTCTTCCCATATCCTGGAAGTGTTGGCGAAAAGGCCTTGCGTTCTGGCCAAAAAGACGGCGGAGGGTGAAATGACCTGTTATCCGCCTCATGATGAGAACCGGAACAAATACGCCGATAGTGAGAATGTGGAGAACGCCACGGATGCAGTATTAACCGGATCGGAAGGCGAAGTTTACGTATATGAGCCTCATTACTGGTACAAGGGAGTAACGGACGTGCTGAATCAATGTCTTTACGGTTTTATTTCAAGTAATGAGGATGCGCCGGCAGCGGCAGGGTACACCAGTGTAAAATTTACCCGTGAAGAGCTGGACGTAACGGAAGGGATCGGGATTCGTAAGAATACGGATTACACGACCATTGAAGAGGCAAAGAACGAATACGAATCCGGATCGTTCGCCCTGGTGGATGTTCGGGATTACAAGCAGGTTCGTTTTCCCGGTCTGGCTTCCACTCTTTACGGGGCTGTATTTATAGATGATACGGGCAAAATAGTAAGTCGGGTCAGCGTTTCAAACGCGAACGGTTTTATCAATGGTATGTACTTGTTTTGTGCCGTTCCTGTAGGGGCAACGAAACTGGCCTTTACCTTCCTTAATTCGGCGACATTCGATTTCGTTTTACTCACAACGTCGGAAAGTGTAGAAGCGATCGAGCCGGACTGGGTAGAGCATACGGAATGCCTGGGCGGTGCTTATGAAGCCTACTTGATTGATGATGTGTTGCGTTCTGTCAGTGGTGTTTCAAGTGTAGGAACCATTTCACAAGCCCAGGCAATCAAATACGCCCAGAACCGGGGCAAAGGTTTCCAGCTGTTTGACTGGGAAATGCACAAGGACGTGGGTAATCTGCATTTCTTTAAATACGGTAATACCGATTCGCAGGGAGTTTGCGGATATGGAACAAACAATTACCAGAAAGTGACGGGCCTTACAAATGCGTTGGGAATACGTGATACGGTTTCTTATTATAAAGAAAAGGGCGGTTCCAATCCACAGGCGGAAGGTGCTTACCGGGACGGTGTAAATTATCAGTCCGTCAATGTACTGGGATATGAAAATTTCCAGGGAAACAAGGCGGAATGGTTGCAGTATGTCACGGTAAACAAGACAGCAGCGGACGGAAGGTGGTTTATTACCATGCCGGACGGAACGGAACGCGTTGTACAGGGAATTACTGTTTATAATACGGATATTTATCCTACCCACATGGTTTGGGGCCGGTATATGGATTTGATTGCAGCCAAAGAAGGCGGTTCCACTTCTTCACATTGGTTCGACAGGTTCTATGTAGGTACCGGGCTTTCTCGTGTGGTGTATCGGTCGGGCAGCTACGCGAGCGCGTTGGGCGGTGT
>ERZ1504966.278-NODE-278-length-18189-cov-3.230561_pt1 | contig 18189 bp, 7 predicted proteins | sample MGYA00574584_ERZ1504966 | MGnify/ENA primary metagenome ERZ1504966 (study PRJEB39906, sample SAMEA3182065) | gut metagenome | biome: human; feature: gut; material: Stool; isolation source: human stools | place: Canada | collected 2013-01-28 ... | reverse complement strand
TCCGCTACTGGGACTTATCGATGTCACTATCGTAGGTCACCTCGGTTCTCCGGCTTATATCGGAGCCATTGCCGTAGGGGGAATGTTGTTCAATATTATCTACTGGATTTTTGGATTCCTGCGCATGGGAACAAGCGGAATGACTTCACAAGCGTACGGTCAGCATGATTTAAACGAAATCACCCGATTACTACTACGTTCTGTTGGAGTAGGATTATTTATAGCACTTTGCCTGTTGATACTCCAATACCCTATCCTGAAACTGGCATTTACACTAATACAAACCACACCGGAGGTCAAGCAACTGGCAACAACCTATTTCTACATCTGCATTTGGGGAGCTCCTGCCACATTAGGGCTTTATGGATTCGCCGGTTGGTTTATCGGGATGCAGAATTCACGCTTTCCCATGTATATCGCTATTACTCAAAATATTGTCAACATTGTAGCCAGTCTATGTTTTGTCTACTTATTGGACATGAAAGTAGCAGGAGTGGCAACAGGGACTTTAATTGCCCAATATGCAGGTTTCTTCATGGCAATTTTGTTATATATGCATTACTATAGTGCGCTTAAAAAACGAATCGTATGGAAAGAAATCATACAGAAACAAGCCATGTACCGTTTCTTTCAAGTCAACCGGGATATATTCTTCCGTACCCTCTGCCTTGTTATAGTCACTATGTTTTTTACCTCTGCAGGGGCCGCCCAAGGAGAAATCGTATTAGCCGTGAACACCTTGCTCATGCAATTATTTACTTTGTTTTCGTACATTATGGACGGATTTGCTTATGCCGGTGAAGCACTGACCGGCCGTTACATTGGTGCCAAAAACCAAACAGGCTTACGTAACACAGTACATCACCTTTTCTATTGGGGATTCGGTCTTTCACTGGTATTCACGATTCTCTATGCAGCTGGCGGAAAAGAATTCCTGGGATTACTAACCAATGACACTTCAGTAATCAGCGCTTCAGACACTTATTTTTACTGGGCACTCATTATTCCGTTAGCCGGTTTCTCCGCTTTCTTATGGGATGGCATTTTTATCGGTGCCACTGCTACCCGGCAGATGCTTTACTCCATGTTAGTTGCCTCTACCAGCTTCTTTGGAATCTATTACGTTTTCCATCCCCTTTTAGGAAATCATGCCCTGTGGCTGGCTTTTCTCGTTTATCTTTCATTGCGGGGAATTGTACAAACCCTTTTGGGAAGACAAATAATAAAAAAAGTAATCGTATCCCGGTGAGGCTATCCGATAAATTATCTCTATATTTGCGGCAAACAATAAAAAGCAAAAGGTATGGCAAAGTATAAAAGAATCTTACTAAAGCTTAGTGGAGAGAGCTTAATGGGCGAAAAGCAATATGGCATTGATGAAAAAAGACTAGCAGAATATGCTGAACAAATCAAAGAAATCCACCAGCAAGGAGTACAGATTGGTATCGTTATCGGAGGAGGCAATATATTTCGCGGACTAAGCGGAGCCAATAAAGGTTTTGATCGTGTGAAAGGAGACCAAATGGGAATGTTGGCTACTGTAATCAACAGTCTCGCTCTAAGTTCTGCTCTTGTGGCTACCGGTATAAAGGCACGTGTGTTGACAGCAGTCCGGATGGAACCTATCGGTGAATTCTATAGTAAATGGAAAGCTATCGAATGTATGGAGAACGGCGAAGTAGTCATTATGTCCGCTGGAACGGGAAATCCTTTCTTTACTACTGACACTGGTTCTTCACTTAGAGGTATAGAAATCGAAGCAGACGTTATGCTGAAAGGTACTCGTGTAGATGGCATTTACACAGCTGATCCCGAAAAAGATCCTACCGCTACCAAATTCGACGATATTACATACGATGAGGTACTGAAACGCGGTCTGAAAGTCATGGATTTGACAGCGACTTGTATGTGTAAAGAAAACAATCTGCCAATCGTCGTATTTGATATGGACACAGTAGGCAACTTAAAGAAGGTTATCAGTGGAGAAGAGATAGGTACGTTAGTACATAACTAATATTTCACTACCGATATTCATTTGTCTATCAGATGATACTCTACTCTGATAAGACATTGATTATTCATTTAGAAATAAGAAGTGCGAATTTTGCAGTATAGCTTTAACCAAAACTAATCCTGTAAAATTCGCACTTTGTTTTTCCTCTCAAATATTATATAGAAACAAACACCTATTTATCAAAATACTGAATCAAATCATACGCATTAAAATTCAATTCGCGGGCAAAGAAAGATAAATAAGGAAAGAGTTGATAAGAATTATCATAAAGACCTTTATTAGCAGGTTTCGACGAATTATCCGTACCATCATCATCCTGGTATTTGAACCAATGCCATCCGATACAATTCTTAGCTTCAAGCAATCCTAATGTAAAATGCTGATAAGCATAAGCTCTCTCGTTTTGTGTAGGGACAGAATATCCGGCTCCCGACTGGTTATTCAGATCAGAGTCCTCCACCCCTTTCGTATAAAACTCACTTACAAGAAACGGTTTGTCCGCCCAATTAGCCCAATCCGCGAATTGAATTTTAATGTTCAGGACTCCAACGACTATAATAATTGATAGAAATAACATCACAATATTTTCCGGCAGCTCTCACTACTCCTTCCATGTATTTAGGAGTTCCATGTAATCTAGTTCCCAGATAAAGCAACTTATCATCTACTTTCTTCACTGCCTCTTTCACTGCTTTATAATATTTCTCTGCTACAATCCCGGCAAACTCATTATTCAAGTCATCCGTCACACTTTGCGTACCTTTAGAATCCATAAAAGCTTTCGCCGCAACATAAGCCGGATCACTTGAGTTACTGATAGCCAGAAAACGATCCAAAATCCGGGAACTGTTTGAAGAGAAGTTTATCTCATTATCTGAAAAGAAACCTAACACATTAGGATCCCGCAAATAATCTGCGAAAGCACTACCTGCCAAATATGATTCACACCATTCAGCCCATCCATTATAAAACACAAGACCTGCCGCGTTATCATCGCTTCCTCCGGGATAATTATAAGACTTCGCACTCTTGAACTGGCTTAAAAAAGCAAATGAAGGCGCCAAAGTTAACGGACTGCTCGGATTGGAAGCATTATGAGTCTGAATCAGTGAATAAGTTCCTGTGCAGAAAGCACCTGTACCGTGAAAGCCGATCTCACTCAATTCACGTTGAGTAGTAGATAACCATTTCTCATCAGCTCCAAACCTGCTATTCCAGGCCGTTTTATTACGACTAGAAGTTCCCTTACGCAAAGAAGTCGCACTACGCTCCAGATGCAGACAACCTTCCGGATCAACCAACCACCAACGTCCGTCTATTTTCTTCGTATAAAATCTTCCCGTAGCCGCCTGTTTCGGAAGCGTAGTCGAACTTCCGTATTTATTAACCGACTCCTGATACGCTTTCAACGTTTTAATAGCCGGTTTATACCCGTCCATATACGCAATAATACGTGTATTCTCTGTTTTCCAACTGGATATAGGCGGATAAGCACTGGAATACTTAACACTGATAGGGCGATACATATTGGCATTTAATGACGGAGTATACATCACAGAAGCTCCGGGAGCAGGCAAATCTTCCGGATATTCCGACTCTACATCTCCCCCTCCCATCACTATGTCAGGAGGCATAAAATTAGGATCTTTATCATCATCATCCGTACAAGACACCATAGGAATAGAACTTATAAACAGAAAAGTTCCCAATATAAATAGTTTTTTCATGGTATGTATTTTATTTATTATTAGTTGATTGTTGGTCGAACCAGTCAGCCAAACGATAAGCGTTGATATTCAATTCTTTCATAGCATCGCCCAACGGTTTATAAAGATTGTATTCATTATCTACCAGCCCTTTGTTAGAGTCCAGATTCGAAGGATCTACCCCTTTTGCCGTCGGATCATTATCCTGATAACGGAACCAATGCCATCCGACACAATTCCCACTTTCCAATAATCCTAAAACAAAATGCTGATAGGCATATCCACGTTCCTGCTGGGTTTGAACGGTGAAACCTGCCCCTGTTGTGTTTGCCAACCCTGAATCCATTCCTTTCGTATAAAATTCCGTGATGATGAAAGGTTTTTGAGCCCATTCGCCCCAATGCTTCATGGTCTTCTCATTCGGTGTCCATGCACCATAGTAGTTAATAGCAACGACATCACAATACCTGCCTGCCGCTTCCACAATCTGGCGGACAAACTTAGGTTTTCCATGTAGACGACTACCTAAATAAAGGTGATTGGGATCATACTTCCGAATCGCTTCCGACACCACTTTGTAGTATCGTTCCGCTACTACCCCCGCAAACTCTTCCCGATGTTCGTCCGTAATTTGCTGCAAAGTAATACCCTGCTGTTTCAACCAGGATTCTGCATACAATCTTCCCGGATCATTGGGATTCTTCAAAGTCAGATACCCCTCCAGATTCTTCGGCCCGAACGGCAGTTCATTATCCGAAAAATAGCCGATGATATTTTTATCCGTTTTATTTGCGACCAGTTTTTGTGCCATCTCATCGCAATAGGTTTCGAACTCCGGGTCAAAAACGAAAATACACTGATTAGGATATCCCGTATTACCAGGTAACTGATAAGTTCCTCCTCGTTTCTTCCCATATCCACTCATCAGGTTCAGAATGATTGAGCGAGTCAGTACCTCCTTATGAGAGGCATTGTAAGAGGCAATAGCTTCTTCATTACTCCAGGAGCCGGTCCCGGAAAAGCCCAGCGAATGAATCATCCGTGCCGTTCCTTCGATCCATTTTTCCTCCGTACCGAATTTGTCCAGCATTGCTTGTTTATTGCGTTCGGAAGTACCTAAACGTACTCCTACCACCACTTTCTGCAAATGCCGATACCCATCGGGATCAATCATCCACCATCGATCTCCGATACGTTCCACCCTGAAAAATCCTGTAGCCCGATGCCTGGAAGCATCCAAATCACTTCCATACTTATTCACACGTACTTTACCAGTAGGTTTGAACCCATCCAATTGAGCAATAGTACGGGTATCATACTCTTTCCAGGGAAGATTTTTCTGTCCTTTCACCCACGGACGGGCAGTGACCTTAAATGTATGCCCCTGGGCATAACCAAACTGGGATAACAGCAGTAAAAACAATATAACTATACTATTTTTCATCATCTAATATTCTTTTACGATTCGTATTGCATTTAAAATGGGCACAGACTCCACCGCTCCAAAACGAACAACAAGCCCCTTTCCTTGTGAAACCGGAACAATATATTTCTTAATAACCGCACGTTCGGAACCGTATTCTTCTGCAATATTAAGTTGCTTGGCAACAGATACTCCATTTATATCCACAGAAAATACCCGGTTAATATAGTCCTCCCTCACCACATCATTTCCCAAATTATACACCAAAGCCTCTCTTTTATTTTCAGAAGTAAGTTCTGTCCAATATAAATATACAGCATAAACACCATCCGGTACATCTGCCTTAAAAGCTTCAATACCTACTCGCTGTGTCTGGAAGACAGGATCCTGATCCGTCCCCAGTATATCTGTATCGCTGGCCGGCAAAGAACCGTAACGAGTTTTGTTCGGAGCCACTTCCCCACCAATATATCCCCATGAACCTTCTGCATAAGCCTGTTCGGGTATCCAGCACATCTCTGCTATCCGGTCCTCAAAATAGCGTCGAGCACCCAGTAGTACATTGATTTCCGTAAAGCCATTCTTCACATTGACACATTTAAAATCACAAACATACTGGTCACGATATTCACGTCCCTCCTTTTCAATCACAGCATCCACCACATTCTTTCCGTTTACAAAAGGAATGTCCACGGAAACCACCTTATCTGCTACCGGATATACTCCCAAACTTTTTCCATTCAAAAAGACCTCCACCTTATCCGCGTTAGTATAAACTTTCAGCGGTTGCGTACAACTCTTTCCATCCCGACTGGCTCCTGCCCTATTCTTCCAAGATTTAGAAGCAATATGCAGGACAGGTGACTCTTTCAGATAAGCCTGATAAAGATAATATCCGTCCTTACGTTCTCTATCCGTACTTACCAACCCTTTATTGTTCACATGAGGCATGGCATTTCTTCTGGCTTCGGAATAAAAATCATTCAAATTCCAGACCATAGCCCCCACTATATAATTCCTTTTTAGAATTTCAGGCAAATAATGTTCATGATAGACAGAGCCGAACTCACAACTAAAATCAAACCGCACCGGCGAAAAAGAGTGAATACGAGTATCTACATCCGCCCCATATTCGGTAATAAGCAACGGTTTATGAGGAAACTCCTTGTGAAGTTCTTCCAGTTTCTCTTCAAATCCGCCCAAATTACCACCATACCATCCATTATAAAGATTAAATCCCAATAACATCGGCAATTCAGTGATCCCTGCTTCCTGATAGATTTGGGAAGCAGAATGACAAGGCAACATGGTATAGCGTTCCGAGTCCAGACTTCTGATCTGCGCCTCAACAGCCGAAGCTATTTGATGAAGAGACTTCATATATTCCGCCCGTTCTTTCTTGTTGTCAGGATTAAAGGGAGGACGCAAAAGCACTTCATTCATGTAAGCCCAAATGATGACAGACGGATAATTATAGTTCTGATAAACCATTTCCGTAGCCTGCTCCACACAGTTATCCATAAACGCCTTACTTTGAGTAATAGCATTTACAATCGGAATTTCAACCGAAGTCAACAGCCCCAATTTATCACACATCTGCATCACAACCGGATCTTGCGGATAATGAGCCACTCGCAGGAAATTACTTCCCATATCCTTACTCAACTGTATATCCCGGATATGCATTTCATCCCGCAAGGCATTCCCCATTCCTTTGTAATCCTGATGCCGGCTGGTACCAATCAATTTCCGATATTTCCCGTTCAGGAAAAAACCTTTCTCCGCATCAAAATGATATTCACGGATTCCCAGCGGATTAACAACGCAATCGAGAACTTCTCCCTTTTTATTCTTCAAACGGCTATACACCTTATATAAATAAGGAGAATCAACATCCCACCGTTTGGGTTGCGCAATAGTCATCAACGCTTCAAAGGCTACATTCTTCTCTCCTGCTTTCACATTCACTTTCTTTGCGGAAAGTGCCACTCTATTACCGTCTGCATCCAAAATCTCCGTTTCAAGAATCAATGCCTGATTACTTTTCAAAGCATTAGATAAGAATGTTTTTGCACACACTTCCGCTTGAGCATCTGTTATCCCAACAGTTTTGAGATATACTCCACTGGAAGCATAATGGGTGGTAGACAGTTGCACGGGCGAAGTATACACCAGATAAACATCCCGATAAAGTCCGCCGAAGAAAGTGAAGTCTGCCGAAAGAGGAGCAATATCCGGATTATAAGAGTTGTCAACACTCACTGCCACCAAATTGCATCCGGTATGAACATAGTCAGTCACATCAAACGTAAAAGCAGAATAACCACCTTTATGATTCCCTACCAACTTTCCATTCACAAATACATTAGTCTCCTGATTGGCTCCTTCAAAACAAAGATAAACTCTTTGACCTGCAATCAGTTCCTCCACTGTCACGGCTTTCCTGTACCAGCCTTTTCCCCGGAAATAACCGGGGATTTCATCTTCTGCATCTTTTGCATTCCAAGTATGAGGAATGGAAACGTCAGTCCAACCGGACACATCAAAGTCAACAATGGACGCGTCTCCCTCAAAGAGGGAGAACTTCCAACCATCGTTGATCGTTTGCGTCACACGCTGACCGCAGACCGTGCCGGCAACAATCAATAACAAGCAGGCTAAGATTATTTTTCTATATACCTTATACATACCTAATACCATTATTTCGAGATTGAACGGACTGCACGAATATATCTTGCCCCAGTCTTTTTCCCATTTGCTTTATCCCAAGCAAGCGGTTTTCCAAAACGTACATAAAATGCATTTGTACCACTTGACGTTTCACGACTAGCCCAATAAGAATCTCCGGTAGAAGAAGCCGCTGCCGTATTCATAGCAGTTCCTCCTACATTAGTAACTATCAGATCCCATGCCGCACGATTTGCTTTCTCAAAATCAGTAATCGCATTCGGATTATCCTCCGTCGCATCTGCTACTTTAGTCCCATTATAGGTTTCAAACATCTGTTCCAGATCCGATCTTGTAGGCCAATACCATCCGGAACCTTTATCCATACAATATTTAAGAGCAGGCATTTCCGCTGCATTCGGCAATGCTGCCAAGGCAGTAGTATTTGCCAAACCGTTATCATTAGATAAAGTCACTCCGGTAGAAGCCGGAGAGCCTGCTGTAGACCATGCCAAATTCTCTCTGTCCAACGACATAATCTTAGCCTTACCACGATTAGTTCCATCTACCCAGAAAACAATGCCACCTTTCAACGATCCATTATCTGTAATTACCTGTCCCACCGCAAACTCGGAACTTAAAAGTCCTCTCTGTGTAATCGTAACCTCTTGTTTAGGCGCATTCGCTCCGCTTCCGGCTGTTACCGTAGCAGTCGTTACCCGGCTAGAACTATTCAGATTGGGAGATAAAGTCCAAAAATAAAGAGTTTTACTTGTTACATCAACATACGCTTTCACCCAAGATTCATCAGTGATATTTATTGCAAATTCTGTCTCATCAGAAATCATTGTAATTACCTCTGATTTTGCTACCGCATCAGGAGTAATAGTCACCGCATTGGTACTCAATTCGAGGGAAGCGTCTCCCTCGGCAGCTACATTTTGATTCACCGTTACCTCCACTGCTTTTGCGGCTGCGCCAGTACCGGCTGTTATTGTAGCAATTGTCGTACGAATATTACCAGTGGTATTTTTTGATTTTGCCTTGAACGTAACTGTAGTACCTGAAATAGTATATGAAAGCCAGGAATCATCTGCCAACACTACGCTGAATACACTCTTATTGGATGTCAACGTAACATTTGCTTCCGCTTCGTTAGCACCTTCCAATGTCACAGGATTGGGAGCAACCGTCAGAGTTGCCGGCTCTTCAGGATAAGTATAATCACCAATTGTGCGCATACATCTCACAAAACGGTTGGTAGCTGTTTTATTTCCTGCATCAGCACCAGACTTTCCGAAACGTACCCAATAAGCCTTATCCCCTGCTGCATTTTCCGTACTCGACCAATAGCTTTCCCCATTGCCCGAACCGGCAGCCTCGTTTATCACATCACCCTGCAAATCAGTCAACATCTTATCAAATGCCGCACGTGCCGCTTTTTCAACTTCCGTCAACTTATCAGGTACAACCGAAGCAAAATCCGGATCAGCATGTCCAATACCGTTGTAAACATCAAACAACTCCCATAACTCATCACGTGCAGGCAGATACCATCCCTCACCCAACGACTGACAGTATGCCACTGCATCATTTGCAGCAGGAGCAGTAAACAAAGCCGTATTGGCATATCCATTCACTGTAGAAAGCGCATTATGAGACATCACAGAGGACTCAAAAGGATTTCCTCCCTGACGTTTTACAGATACAGCTTTTCCTACCATCTTGTCCGAAGGATCCACCCAGAAAATCATACCGATACCATCATCTACACTTTGTCCTACCTTCAAAGAAAGGTCCGGTTCTTTGGAATCCTGTGTAACCGTCACTTCCACTGTATATGAACCGCAAGTCAGTTTCACGACAGTACTCCTTGCATCCTCACCGTCATTCTGCGTCAAGGCAGTGTATATTACACTTTTAGCGTTTACATCTACAGAAAGCCACTCCGCTTGATATTGAGCAACAACTTGACCGACATTAGTATATAATAGCGATGTGACGGAAGAACCCGCCGCTTTTGCCAGGTTTACTTTTGTATCTTTACAATTAAATTCAGGCATCACACGTACCGACGCATCATCGACACAGGAAAGCAGCCCCAGATTTAAAATCAATAACAGATATATTATTCTTTTCATACTCATTCATGTTTTTCAGATAATCAATCGCTTAATACCAATTCTCATTCTGTGGAAAATTCTCTTTCCCCATCAAGTCAATCTGCTCCTGTGGGATAGGCCAACATTCGTGCTTTCCAACTACAAAACTGGTACGACATTCCGCATAATCTTTATCTAAATAAGGATTTTCAGCTTTTGTCTCGCCATAATGCGCTTTCACCCTTTCACCCAAAAGACCCAAACGTTTTAGTAAAGGCCAACGGACTCCCTCGAAGTTCAGTTCACGGGCATATTCATCCAAAAGAATATCTTGCGTCAGAGGTCCCGCAAATTTGTCATTCCCGGCACGTTCCCATGTTTTATTGTAGCAGCGCAGAGCATCCGTGCTCATTCCTCCGTCACGGCGCATATACGCTTCTGCCGCCATTAAGTAAGTTTCAGCCAGTCGATAGACAATCAAATCCTTGAATCCCGTTGTCCGGTCCGGATTATCGGCCATAGTCCACTGGTCAAAGTATTTTTTCGACATGAAATGCAACGTCTCACAATAACTGGAACTTTTCGTAAGGGGAATCAATTCTCCATATTTAGGAGAATTAGGATCATTGTATTTGAAACGGTGTACGAACAATTCATTGTATCGTGTATCTTTAGCCTGATCATACAAACTCAATAAATAGGTATTCGGATAAATACGTCCCCAACCATATCCACCCTGATCGGCCGTATTGATACAACCTGCAATTTTATTGATTCGGGTAGTGGTCTGAATAGAGATACGATGTCCGGCAACCGGAGTTCCGGAACCTCCTCCACCCAAGTTTTGTGAATATTGGAAACTCCACAACACTTCCGGGGATTTCAAATCTGCGCTATTAAATACATTCTCGGCTTTCTTTTCCATCGAGTAAATGCCCTCCTGTTTAAAGATGTCTTCACATTCCTCAATGGCTGTATCCCAATCCGATTCCCACATGGCAACCTGTGCACGGACATGTTTGGCAGTCGCTTTCGTTACCCGTCCATACAATACATTTCCGTTATTTTGAGGAAGTGACCAGTCCAGACCTTTCATCGCATCATCCAAGTCAGTTGTCATCAGTGTCATCAGTTCTTCATGAGAAGCCGGTTTATACTCCCGTTTCAGATTATCGACAGTGGTCGGAGTGACGTTCAGATAAAGGCGGTCAAAGCGTTTCCAAAGTTCAAAATAGCTCCGTCCTCTGAAGAATTTCGCTTCACTCCATGCGTGCAATACATCGCTGTCATCCAGTCCCAAGGCTTCTGCCGCTACAATAATTTCATTTGCTTTTCCGATAATCCCATAGTGATGTTTCCAGAACTTATTGACATCTCCAGTACTTGGAGTAAAACTTGTATTCAAACGTCCGATTGAGGTAGAAACACCTGCTCTAAGTATGGCAATATCCGTATTAAAGTCACACATGGTAACGATGTACAAATTAGATTCGTTATTATCCGCTCCACCCGGCAATTCACGTGCCAGGGAATACAATCCTGTAACGGCAGTATTCAACCCTTCGGGAGTAGTGAACAGATAATTATTCGTCACGTCTGTTTTTGATTCCAGATTTAATAAATCCGAGCAGGAAGCGGTCAACATTCCGCAAATGACAAAGGCTGTATATATTAACTTTTTCATAAGGATTCTTTATTTTAGAATGAAACATTGACACCAAACACATATTGTCTGGACTCCGGATAAGACCCTGGAGTCAGTTCGGGACTATAAGATTTAAACTCCGTAAATGTCAGCAAGTTAGTAGCAGTTGCATACAATCGTAATTTATGAATCGGAGTATTCTTCAATAGTCGGGTGGGGAAAGTATATCCCAGTTGTAAGGTGCGTAAACGGATATAAGAAGCATCCTGAATGGCAATGGCACTCAAATATGCAGGGTCCGCACTATAAGAAGGACGTGGGAATTTGTTCGAAGGATTGAACGGAGTCCAATAATCCACCTTCACCCCATTCAATTTTCCACGTAAAGAACCACCGGAATTATACTCGTACAAATAACCGTTCTTAATCTTTCTGCCGGAAACTCCATACCAGTCCATGAACAGGTCAAATCCTTTCCAGTTCCATGTAGAAGAAAGGGAGAGTGTAAACTTCGGATCTTTACGGATAGGTACCCTGTCATCAGCTGTAATCTTTCCATCCCCGTTGTTATCACTCACCTTGACCATTCCCGGTTCAATAGCGCCACCGTAATTAATCGGACTGTCGGCCACACCGTCATTATCACTGTCATAAGTATTTTTCGGTGTATAGACCAGATTTCCCGTACCATCACGAGTGATATCAAAATCATCATACTGAAAAATTCCATCTATCAGATAATCATAGTATACATTGATCGGTTCTCCGATAATCCATCCCTGGGCTACCTGACTTGCCGGTTTCCCGTTCTCATCGAGAGTATCGTCAATACGGACAATTTCATTCTTATACATGCTGAAATTAGTTCCGAGTGTCCAGGTAAATTCTTTCATACGTACCACATCACCATTTAAAGAAAGATCGATACCGCTGGATTTTGTCTTTCCCAGATTATCTAGCATGGTAGTATATCCGAGTGACGCATTCAGGGAACGTTTTACCAACAAATCCTTCGTATGAGTATTATAATACTCGACCGTACCATTCAGACGCCCATTGAAGAAACTAAAATCAAGACCAAAGTTAGCTGTTGCAGACTGTTCCCATTTCAAGTTTGGATTAGAAAGTTCCTTGCCCGGCAAATATCCCATTTGAAAAACATCTCCAAACTCATATCCTTTATTATCAGCCAGTCCCAAAGTAGTATAATTACCGATACCATTCTGATTACCTACAATACCATAACTCACACGCAGTTTCAGGTTATCAATCCACGACACATCTCTTAGGAAACTCTCCTGATTGACACGCCAGGCAAAAGCTGCCGACGGGAAAGTTCCCCATTTATTTTCTTTTCCGAAACGGCTGGAACCGTCACGGCGGACAGCCACGTTCAACAAATAACGATCTAAAAGTGAATATTGCGCCCGGGCCATGAACGACACCAGGTTATTTTCATTAAACTGACGACGGGGCTTGCCTGTAAACTCACCTTGAGAAATGAAGTTCCAGTCTTTATCCACCGGAAGATTCTCAACCGAGTACCCGATAGACTTCGAACCATTATGGTCGACAGACTGAACGCCGGTCAATGTCAACTGGTGTTTCTTGTTCCGGATAGGCACTTTATAGGTCACAATATTCTCAACCAGCCAGTTCTGTGTACGCGATTCGTCAAGAACGGCCGTTCCTCCGCCTCCCGGATATTGGGAATCTTTATAAGAACCGTCTTCAGACGTCTGATTATAAACAGAAGTATTCAGACGATAATTGAATCCCTTGAAAGGTTTCACATCCATAAAAAAGTTCAGGCGGTAATTATCACGAGTTACTTCACGTCCATAATGTTCGGCACGGTACAAAGGATTATAATTTCCTTCCGAGTTGATATATTTTGTATACTTGCCATCCGCATCATATATCTCCGCCAATGGAGAACTGGTAATAAAATCATTAAAGTTACCATCCTCACGGTCTTGTTTTGTCATCGCATAAGAAGAATTGATACCGAAACTAATCCATTTGGCTATTTCAAAGTCCAGATTCAGTCTTAAAGAAAACTTCTGATACCCCGATCCGGTAACCACCATTCCTTGTTGGTCAAAGTAGTTGGCACCTGCCGATACTTTGATTTTTTCTGTTCCTCCACGTACACTGACGTCGTGATTATGATAGATTGCATTTCTAAACATTTCTTTTTCCCAGTCGATAAACTTTCCGCTGGCCCATACCCGTTGCATCACCTCGTCTTCCAACGCTTCGGCTATAGAAATCTCACGCGCATCAATTATTCCTTTATCATGCGCCTTTGCTTCACGACGAAGCTGCATATATTCTTCGGGAGAGTAGAAATCAAAATTTCTCCAGAGAGATTGAATACCCAGATAGCCATTATAGTTGACTTCCACTTTTCCGGCTTTACCACGTTTGGTAGTCACCAGTACCACACCGTCACTGGCGCGTGCACCATAAATAGCCTGTGACGCAGCATCTTTCAGGATTTCAACCGATTCAATATCATCCGCACTCAACGTACTGAACTCTGTTGCACTGGAAGGAGAACCATCTATAATATATAAAGGTGCATTGTCCGCACTGATAGAACGGGAACCACGAATGGTAATCGAAGGAGTCGATCCCGGCCGTCCGGAACTACTCGTTACATTCACACCTGCGGCACGTCCACGTAACATATCAGCCACATTGCCGGCGGGAAATGTTTTCATTTCATCCGCTTTGACCGAAGCTACCGAAGTGGCTACATCACTCTTACGCTGAACTCCATAACCGACAACCACCAATTCATCGAGCATTTTCGACTCTTCCACCATATTCACATTCAGCACCGTTTTCGTACCGACACGTATTTTTTGTTCCTTATATCCTATACAAGAAAAAACAAGGGTAGATTTAGCCGATACACTGATTGAATATTTTCCATTTACATCCGTCACTGTACCGTTAGTAGTCCCCTCCTCCATGATATTAGCTCCGGGGATCGGTCCAAGTGCGTCTGTCACCACTCCAGAAACTCTGACGTTTTGAGCACTAACCTCTAAAGAGATAAGAAAGGCTGTCAGGAACACAGCCCATTTAATTACGATGTTTTTCATACTATGTAATAATTTGAATGATTACAGTGCAAAAATCCCAATTATTAATGATTTCGAATAATAGAATCGTCCGTATAAAAGTTCAAATAGTACAAATCTCGTCAGGTAGAAAGCACCTAAAACACTATAAATTAAGAGTTTGTATATTTCCGTCTATAAGCAGCCGGAGTAATTTCATAAGCATTTTTAAAGCACCGGATAAAATAACTTGGATTAGAAAAACCGTAATCAAATGCTATATCAGCAATCAGGGCATTGGGGTCATTCCGCAATTTTTCTGTTGCTTTTTTCAGTCTCAAAGATAAAATAAAGTCATTCGGGGTCTGTCCGGTCAATGCTTTCAATTTAGTGAAAAGCAACGTTCTGCTCATACACATTTCTCGTGCAAAAGTAGCTACGTCAAAGTCTGGGTTATCAATATAAGATTCCACAATCGCCGTAGCATCCATCAACATCTTTTTATCGATCGGATTGAACGGAAGGTCTTCCACTTTAGGTTCGTCGTTTCGAACAAACCGCTGTTGAAGTAGTTTACGAGTCTGGATGATATTGTTACACCGGGCTACCAATATCTTGATATTAAAAGGTTTGGAGATATAATCATCCGCACCTGTCTGCAAGCCTTCCAAGGTGTGTTCTTCCCGGTTACGGGCTGTCAGCAAGACAACAGGTATATGGCTGGTCTGCAAATTACTTTTCAACTTCTCGCACATTTCCAGTCCGGACATGACAGGCATCATGATGTCACTTACAATCATCTGCGGTTGGAGCGAAGAAGCCCGTTCCAATCCTTCCTGCCCGTCAGCAGCCGTATATACCTCATATATCTGTTCAAAAATCTGCGTCAATACCTTACGCATTTCCGGGTTATCTTCTACAATCAGTATTTTCACCGTTTTATCCGGCTTCACCATTTCCGAGATTTCTTGAGGCTCTATTATATAATGTTCGGCAACGTGCTCGTCTGCGGAGGAAGAGACTTCCATATTCATATTCGCATCCCGGTGGAGAGTAACGGTAAAAGAGGTAACTCCATTCAGTTCGCTTTCCACTCCGATGGTTCCCTGATGCAACTCTACAATTCCTTTCGCCATCGCCAATCCAATGCCCGATCCTTTGACAGTTCGTGTGGTTGTTGCCGAATCATCCTGCCAAAACCGTTCAAATACATGTTTGATCTTGGATTTATCAATGCCTACCCCCAGGTTGTTGACTGAAATCACAATGTCATTATCTCCTTCCGCTGACAGCTCAACAGAAATCCAGTCACCAGGCTTCGTATACTTAAAAGCGTTGGACAATAAATTATAGAATACTTTCTCTATCTGTGTTTTGTCAATATACAAATCAGCTTCTTTCAGAGTGGAAGAAAAGCGGAGATCTATCTTATTCAGTTGAGCATAACTATAGAAAGAGCCACAAATTTCCTCTATCACCGCCACAATATTCTCTTTAGAAATCTTTAGTTTCAAGTATCCCTGCTCCTGCTTGCGGATATCAATGACTTCATCCACGAGGTTATTCATCCGGCGGGAATTTTTATAAATATCCAGAATCTTATTATATACTTCAGGAATAATGTCCTTATGCATCAGGAGCATTTCGAGCTGGCTGGATATAAGTGTTAACGGAGTACGGAATTCATGCGATACATTGGTAAAGAAACGCAGTTTGGACTGGTTCACACTTTCGATATACTCTTTTTCCCGTTTCTCGGCCAATAAAGAGTGCCGCAAGGTTTTTCGTATCCAGAACATACGGATAATATAGCCGGCAATGAGGATAGCTGCCAGCACCATCAGCAAAATAAACCATGCCCGCTGATAAACCGGAGCCTCCACTATCAGCTCAAAACTAACGGAAGGTGCTTCCTGACCGTGAACGCCCACCTGGTCGCCACGGACATGGAAAGTATAATGCCCCGGATGAAGATTGGTATAGGTAATCATCGTATTATCGCCCGCCTTCATATATTCGTTGTCAAAGCCTTCAAGTTTATATTCCAGGCCGATATTAGAAATATTATTCAGGGTGTTACTTGCTATCTCAAAAGTGACGGAAGAATATCTGGGCGGCAATACTAACCGATGTTCATACAGTACGGTTTCTTTGATAAGCCCCAACGAATCAAGCGGTTGTATTTCCGTATTATCCACAAGCACCCGTTTTACAAACACATCATAGTCAACAGACTGTTTGTTCAACTTTTCCTGGGCGATAGAGACAATACCCGCCAGACCACACACGTAAATATCGTGGTCGGACGCAATATAAAGCCCTCCATCATTTACATTATTCAAGGGAAAATCACTCTGTCTGTTATAGTTCTCGAATGTAGTCATTGCCAGGTTGAATTTAGAGAAACCACCATTGGTTGCCACATAGATAGAACCATCCAAAGGGCTCTCCACCAATCCGGTTATAAATCCATTTTCTAATCCCTGTTTCGCTCCGTATCCCACAAAAGAATTTGTCTTCTTATCAAATAGATAAATTCCCGAGCCTGTCGATCCCAGCCATATACGTCCTTTCTTATCACATAAAATGTGGTTGATGTGATGCTGCGCTGTGCTCTGCGCTATTTGGGAGAAAGGATAACTATGGGCAGTGCCCGCTTTGAGGTTGACTCGTATCAGATCAAAAGAGGTAGTCAGCCATAAATCCCCGTCTTTGTCAAACGTCATATCCCAAACCTGCGACAGATGTTTGGCAGCCAACGAAGGGTGTTCGAAATGATGAAGTCGAAGGTGTTTCTTATCCAACACAAGCAATCCTCCCTTGGCAGCTATCAATAAAGAATCGTGGCCGGCAAACTCTATCATTTTCACCAGATTATAGGCTCTGTCAACAACTGTTTTTCCTTCCGGAGTATAGATGTTTTCCGAGATAGATTCTATATGCCCGGTCGACAGATTAATCCGGTTGATTCCCTGATAAAGAGAAGCTACCCAAAGATAATCCGGCTCTTTCTCATAATAAAGAGACTTCACTATCTTAAAAGAAAGCTCTTGAGAATAGACCTTTTTTAAAGGGAAAAAGCGTTTGGTATGTTTATCATAATAGTTCAACCCGCTTCCTTCACTTGCAAACCAGATCCGTCCGGAACGGTCTTCGGCAATGGAACTGATAATATAAGAATTCAAATGACCGCCAACAGCCGTAGACGAGCGGTAAAAATGGAAAGCATCATTCGCTACATTATAATATTGGATTCCCTGATAAAAAGTCCCCAACCATAAAGTCCCCGAAGTGTCGTAATGCATCGAAATAATAGAACGTATATCGGCCGCCTCCACATTCAAGTCATATTCATAATCTGTAAACTCTCCGGTAAACAGGTTTAAAGTCTGCAAACCGGCATAGGTTCCGATATACAGGAGACTATCATTAGCTTGCGTCACATGACGCACATTATTATGGTTAATCGTATTTTCAGCTACCTTATTATGTTTGAAATGAGTAAGTTTTCCATCTTCATCCAACCGTATGAGCCCTCTGTTTCTGGTAGCTATCCAGATA
>ERZ1504966.271-NODE-271-length-18328-cov-3.675259_pt1 | contig 18328 bp, 18 predicted proteins | sample MGYA00574584_ERZ1504966 | MGnify/ENA primary metagenome ERZ1504966 (study PRJEB39906, sample SAMEA3182065) | gut metagenome | biome: human; feature: gut; material: Stool; isolation source: human stools | place: Canada | collected 2013-01-28 ... | reverse complement strand
TCAACTACAGAAACATCCAAAGTCGGAACACGCATAGAGATACCAGTCAACTTACCGTTGAGTTCGGGGATAACCTTACCTACAGCCTTAGCAGCACCAGTAGTAGAAGGGATGATGTTGCCAGAAGCGGCACGGCCACCACGCCAGTCCTTCAAAGAAGGACCGTCAACGGTCTTCTGAGTAGCAGTAGTAGAGTGAACGGTAGTCATCAAACCGTTAACGATACCGAACTTGTCGTTCAGAACCTTAGCGATAGGAGCCAAGCAGTTAGTGGTGCAAGATGCGTTAGATACGAACTGAGTACCCTTAACATACTTGTCGAAGTTTACGCCGCATACGAACATAGGAGTGTCGTCCTTAGAAGGAGCAGACATAACTACGTACTTAGCACCAGCCTGGATGTGAGCCTGAGCCTTTTCCTTAGTGAGGAAGAGACCTGTAGATTCAACAACGTACTCAGCTCCAACAGCGTCCCACTTAAGGTCAGCCGGGTTGCGTTCAGCAGTTACACGGATGTGGTTGCCGTTTACGATGAGCTCGCTCTTCTCAACGTCAGCCTCAATAGTGCCCTGGAAAGCACCGTGCATTGTATCATACTTGAGCATGTATGCCAAGTAATCTACGGGGCAAAGGTCATTGATACCTACAATCTGAATGTCGTTGCGAGTCTGAGCAGCGCGGAATACGAAACGGCCGATACGACCGAAACCGTTAATACCTACTTTGATCATGATTTAAAAAAGTTATGAATTAACTATTTAAGCGGTTAATATTTCAGTGAATGAACTCTTTGGATAAAAAAACGGGCTTTGCTTTCAAGACATTGCCTTTTTCTTCTTTTCCACCGCAAAAGTACAAAATCCTTTTTATTTTTGCACTAAGTTTATCAATTAAAATTTTCAAAAAGATGAAATCTTCATTTATTCAAGAGTTTAAAGAGTTCGCGGTCAAAGGAAATGCCATTGATATGGCTGTTGGTGTGATTATTGGCGGAGCTTTCGGAAAGATCGTGTCTTCTATTGTCAATGACCTTATTATGCCTCCTATTGGGTGGTTGATAGGTGGTATCGACTTCAAGGATTTGAAATATAATTTGCCTGTCAATCCGCTTAATGAGAATGGCGAATCTGTGTCGATTTCTTATGGAAACTTTCTTCAGACTTGCCTAGACTTCTTAATTATAGCTTTCTGTGTGTTTATGCTTGTCAGATTGATTATGAAACTTTCTCGCAAGAAAAAATCAGAACCAACGCCTCCTGTTGCTCCTGCTGAACCATCGGAAGAAGTGAAGCTTTTGCGCGAAATACGTGATGCTCTCAAAGAAAAATAATGTTTTTGTAATTAAAAAGAAGAAAGGCCCGAATTACTTGTTTCGGGCCTTTCTTCTATTATATATAATCTGAGAGGGAAGATCGTCTTCGTAGTCTGCAAGGCATGGCTTAGGGGAAGACTCCATTGAAAACTTTTGCTTATTGCATGCTTCCTCCCACGATGTCAAGCAATTCTGATGTGATGGCTTGTTGACGAGTCTTATTGTAAGTTAGGGTCAGTTCGCGGAGCAGGTCATCGGCATTGTCAGTTGCTGCTTGCATAGCAATGACGCGAGCTGCATGCTCGCTTGCAAGGCTATCAAGTAGGGCAGTGAAGAGTTTCAAGTGTAGTGATTTGGGAATCAATTCCGCAATGACGTCTTCTTTAGAAGGCTCTGCAATGAAATCAATTGCCTGCTTATTTCCTTCTTGGTTATTGTTGGATGTTGTGTCCAATTCAATAGGAAGGAATGTTTCTTCCGTAAGGATTTGCGAACCAGCACTCTTGAAATGATGGTAGATCAATTCCGCCTTGTCAATCTGTCCTGTTGTATACAAGTCCATGATTTCAGTAGCAATGTCTGAAGCCTTTTTATAAGAGGGATGATCCAATAGGGTAGAGTAGTCTGTAGGGTTGTTAAATCCAACTTTGGCTACTGCATCGGCCGCCTTCTTTCCTAAGGCATAAACTTTGACTACCTCTATACCAGCTTTCTTGTAGTCGTCCAATTTATGATTGAACGCTTTCACTACATTGGCATTGAATGCACCGCATAGAGAAGAATTGGAGGTGTATACAACGATAGCAACACGTTTTATTTCGCGTGAACCTGCGTACGGGCTTTCAATACTTCCTTCCATGTTGGCAACAAAGGTCGACATGATGTGAGAAAGTTGGTGCTCGTAAGGTCGCATACTTTCAATGGCCTGTTGTGCGTGGTGAAGTTTGGAAGACGCAACCATCTTCATGGCGCTCGTAATTTTACGAGTGCTGTTCACCGATGCAATACGTGTTTTAACTTCTTTGAGTGAGGCCATAAATCTTATGCTTTATATTGTCCAGCTACGTCGGCAGCTACTTTTTCGATGTTCTTGCAAACTTCGTCGGTGAGTTTTCCCGCAGCCAATTCTTTTAGCACGCTATCGGCATATTGAGAACGAAGCATTTGAAGAAATGTCTCTTGGAAATCGCGTACGTTGTCAAGAGGCACGTCTTTGAGCAAACCATGCGTACCACAGTAGAGAACTGCCACCTGTTCAGCTACTGGCATAGGGCTATACTGAGCTTGGACGAGTAGCTGATTGTTCTTACGTCCTCGATCGATGGTCATGGCAGTAACAGGATCCATATCGGAAGAGAATTTGGCAAAAGCTTCAAGTTCGCGATATTGAGCTTGATCGATTTTCAGCGTACCTGCTACCTTTTTCATACTCTTTATCTGTGCAGCACCACCTACACGACTTACAGAGATACCTACATCAATGGCGGGACGGAAGCCTTGGTTGAATAAGTTCGTGTCCAAATAAATCTGACCATCTGTGATTGAAATCACGTTGGTCGGAATGTAGGCTGAAACGTCACCTGCCTGTGTTTCAATGATAGGCAAGGCTGTCAATGAGCCTCCTCCCTTGACAAGTCCCTTAAGGCTTTCGGGAAGGTCGTTCATCTTTTCGGCTACTTCTTGCTGGTTGTTTATCTTTGCAGCACGTTCAAGCAAGCGAGAGTGGAGGTAGAATACGTCGCCAGGATAAGCTTCACGTCCAGAGGGACGACGAAGCACCAAAGATATTTCACGATAAGCAACTGCCTGTTTTGAAAGGTCATCGTATACCACGAGTGCGTGCATTCCTCTATCGCGGAAATACTCGCCGATAGCAGCGCCTGCAAATGCAGCATAATACTGCAAGGCTGCGGGCTCACCAGCAGTAGCGCTCACGATGATGCTATAATCCATAGCACCAGCTTGCTTTAGCGTGTTTACGATGTTAGCTACGGTAGAAGCCTTTTGGCCAATAGCCACGTAGATACAATATACAGGGTCTCCCGCGGCAAAATTGTTCTTCTGATTGATAATCGTATCGATGGCAATAGCAGTCTTACCTGTCTGACGATCACCAATAATTAGTTCACGTTGTCCTCGACCAATAGGAATCATGGAGTCAACGCTCTTGAGTCCCGTCTGAAGAGCCTGTGTTACTGGCTGACGATAGATAACGCCTGGTGCTTTGCGATCGAGCGGCATCAAATATTTTTTGCCACCAATGGCTTTGCCGCCATCTATAGGATTGCCTAGTGGATCGATTACACGGCCAAGCATGTCGTCGCTTACTTCGATGGAAGCCACTTTGCCAGTGCGTTTTACGCTTTGTCCTTCTTTAATACCTTCAGAAGAACCAAGCAATACAGCGCCCACATTGTCTTCCTCCAAGTTCATGGCAACGCCCATCACACCGTTTTCAAATTCGATGAGTTCGTTCTCAGTCACGTTAGTAAGCCCATAGATATGAGCTACACCATCGCCAATAGAGAGAACAACCCCCACTTCTTCAAACTTGACATCGGTCTTGATATCTTGAAGTTCGCGCAATAAAACTTCGCTTACTTCGCTGGGTTTTATATTGTTGGACATTTGTTCTTATTAGTTAATGAGTAGTCATAAGTTTAGATAGAGAAATATTGCTCTTGTGCAAGCATCATTTATAGATCAGCTTTTTACTGCTTTCCTAGTTTTTATGTGGCACAATATATTTTTATAATTCCCTTTAAACTCAGCAACTAGCAATTCCTGTGAATTGCTTAATGTAATTCTCTTTTAAGTTTGGCAAGCTGCGTGCGAACACTGGCATCCAAACGATATGTGCCGTATTCAAGGATGAATCCACCTTCAATTTCGGGCTTCTCTTGAACTTTAAAGTCTACTGTACATTGCGATTTGCTTTCTACCATATTTTGGAGTTTGCTGATTAGCTTAGCGTCCAATTGGGTAGGAACAACCAATTTTCCATGAATGATATGTTTGGCTTCACGATAAATGGTTCCGTAAGAGTGGGCTATGAACAGCATGATGTCGGCGCGCATCTTTTTGATGACGAGATCGACGAATCGTTTCAGCGACTGCGTAGGTGCGTTTTGTCCACATGCAGCAATAAGCAAAAGCTGAATCTTTTGTTTGTCCGGAATCACGGGGTTGGTCATGGCCATCTGTAGTTGAGGAATGGCTAAGAAACTTTCGGCCATAGTGGCTGTTTCTTGGTAAACCTTTTCCTCCTCGTGCTTTTCGGTGGCAAAAAGCATAAGTGCTTTTGCATAGCGCATTGATATGATGCCTAAATCCATAAGCGTGCTTTGTTATTCTGATAAGGCTGAGCTATGAATCACTTGCTCTACAATAAAGGAGAGTTCGTAGATTGGCATAGGCTGCTATGGCCTTAAAGAAGAACTAATCAATTCTTGCAGACCTCGTCGAGCATCTTCTCAATGAGTTTCTGCTGTTCGTTGTTGTCGGCAAGTTTTTGGCGAACCACTTTTTCTGCAATCATGATAGAAAGGTCAGCCACTGTTTGACGGATGTCGCGCAGTGCGTTCTCTTTTTCGGCCGCGATTTGGGCTTTTGCGTCAAGAATAATTTTAGCACTTTCGGCTTGAGCTTTCTCGCGTGCTTCTTTTATGATGCTATCTCCTGTAGCCTTCGCTTGGTTCAGAATCTCTGCTTGTTGGATGCGAGCTTCGTTGAGAATACGCTCGCTTTCTTTGTTGATTCCAGTAAGCTTTTCGTTGGCTTCGTGAGCTTTTTTCAGTGATTCGTCAATATATTTCTTGCGCTCTTCCACCATTTTCGTGATGATGGGGAAACCAAATTTCGCCACCAAGCAGAATACGATGAGAAAAGCCAACAGCATCCAAAACAGCAGACCGAAGTCTGGAGTCAGTATGGATGGCAGATTAATTGACTGCATAGTAATGAGTTTAATAAAGTTGCATAAGTCGGAACCTATAGGTATGCAAGAGTAGCTTACTTTCAGCGTAGCAACATGGGAAGTCGTTCATACGTACTTTCGTGTCTGCGAACTCTTGGCATACTTACAGGTTGGGGTACTTATTAGAGGAAAAGACAGAGTAGGCAGACGATTACGGCGAAAAGAGCCACACCTTCTACCAAGGCTGCGATGATAATCATGTTCGTACGAATATCACCTGCAGACTCAGGCTGACGAGCGATAGCTTCCATAGCAGCACTACCGATGCGACCGATACCAAGACCTGCACCAATGGCTGCAATACCTGCGCCAATACCTACACCTAATTTTGCAATTCCTGCAGCTTCTAACAAAGCGAGTAAGAGAAACATAATGTTTTAATTTTATGGGTTAATATTTTAATTTCAAATGATTTGTTACGTGCGTTTATTCGTGTTCGGGATGAGCTAGGCCGATGAATACTGCACTTAACATGGTGAACACATAAGCTTGGATGAATGCTACTAACAATTCCAAGCAGTTCATAAATATCATCATGATGAAGCTTACAAATGTGAGCGGTCCACCGATGGCAGCTCCTAATTGGCAAGTGATGAAGATGGATAATAGCGTGGCCGCCCATGATGTTAGCAAATAAACGAACCATCAGAGCGAACGGCTTGGTAAAGATTCCAAACACTTCGATAATAGGCATCATTGGTACAGGGCATTTGAGCCATGTGGGAACGGGAGGCCAAAGGATTTCTTTCCAATATTCTTTGTTGCCGAATAAGTTGACCAAGAGCATGGTCATGATGGCCAAGACAAATGTGATGTTGATATTGCCTGTAATGTTGGCACCGCCAGGGAAGATAGGAATCAATCCGAGTAAGTTCGTAATGAAAATGAAGAAGAATGCGGTGAGTAGGTAGGGAGCATACTTGCGATAATGCTTTTCTCCTACAGATGGGCGTATCAAGTCATCTACAATCGACATGACAAACATTTCTACTAATCCGACAAAGCCCTTAGGGGCTTCATCGCTAGGCTTGCGACCTTTATACCAGCGTGCAGCACCGATAAAGATGGAAGCCATCACGATTACAACAATCCATAGCTGAACCACGTCCTTCGTAATGCTCAAGTCAAGCGGACGAACATCCTCTCCATTAGCTACATGCTCATAGATTTTGCCATTTTGCTCTTCGTTAAGATAAAATCCTTTGTAGCTATGGTTCGGATTCTCCTCAAATCGGGCGGAACTGAATACTTGCCAATCTCCGTTTTGACTTTTTACGATGACGGGCAGAGGAATAGAAATGTGACGTCCGTTCCAAGTGGTTATATGCCATTCGTAAGCATCGCTCATGTGTCCCAGTACAATCTCTTTCACGTCTACATTACTCTCGTTGGCAGCTGCAGTATTTGTGCTAGCTGAGAACAGACTGAAAGAGAATATTAGAACTAAAAGCGTTCTTAAATATTTGATATTGAAGAATCTCATTGCTTCTTGCTAATGTTATGCTCTACTTTCGCATAGTAGATGATTGTAGTCACCATGCTAACGGTATAGAGTGCTAAAAGGTTGAGGGAGAAAGCCAAAAGGTTTTGGCGATTGGCAATGGCATAAATCATGAGGATTGCGATTGCCAAGAACAGGCGGACAACTTTGCAAAGCATATAGAATCCGGTAATTATACTGCCGCCACGTCTCATTACTATTTGGTAAATAGCGTGGCTTGCTAAGCTGAGTGCAAAAAACAACGTTGCTGTGATTACTAGGAACGGGGCTTGTTGCAAAGCAGCTTCCCATCCGCAACATGCGTGTGGTCGCCCAAGAAGAGCAGTATACACGTTACAGAAAGGGAAATTGCTTTTAGCAGTATGGAATCTAGGGTGTATTTTCGAAGGTTGTCCATGTAGAAATGTTGTGTTTCAGTGTATAATCAATAAATAAGTAAACATTGACTACAATTCCACACAGATGGACACAACGTTGTGTGCCACTTCTACAAACCCACCTTTGATAGTCACCTTAAAATGTTCTGTTCCTTCACATTCCACATCTCCATTGCTGAGCGTTGAAATGATGGGAGCATGTCTGTTTAATACTTCAAATCTACCTTTTGTGCCGGGCAGTTTTATGCTTTCTGCATCGCCTTCGTAAAGAATCTTTTCTGGCGAGACTATGGTAACTTTCATGTTGTCAATGATTATGGAGGTATGGTGAAAGTTTGCATTGCTATATTCCTATCTTAGGAATGTCGTGCAAAATACTTTCCAAGAAGATACCTCTATTATGCTTGTGCCATGAGCTTCTTGCCCTTTTCAATGGCTTCGTCAATGGTTCCGACATTGAGGAATGCCTGTTCGGGAAGGTCATCTACTTCGCCATCAAGAATCATGTTGAATCCGCGAATCACTTCATCAATGGGAACCATCACGCCAGGAACACCTGTAAATTTCTCGGCAACCGTAAACGGCTGACTTAAAAAGCGCTGTACGCGACGAGCTCGGTTGACCGTCAAGCGATCTTCATCAGATAGTTCATCCATACCCAAAATAGCAATGATATCTTGCAGTTCCTTATATTTCTGAAGAATCTGTTTAACGCGTTGGGCACAATTATAGTGTTCTTCTCCGATAACTTTGGGGTCGAGGATACGTGACGTTGAATCCAATGGATCAACAGCAGGGTAGATGCCCAATTCTGTAATCTTACGGCTCAACACCGTGGTAGCATCCAAGTGAGTAAATGTGGTAGCAGGTGCAGGGTCTGTCAAGTCGTCGGCAGGTACGTATACAGCCTGAATTGAAGTAATGGAACCATTCTTCGTAGAAGTGATGCGCTCCTGCATTGCACCCATCTCGCTAGCTAATGTAGGTTGATAACCAACGGCTGAGGGCATACGCCCTAATAGTGCCGAAACCTCAGAACCTGCTTGGGTGAAACGGAAAATGTTATCAATGAAGAACAAAATGTCGGATGTCTTACCATCCTTCGCGCCGGCATCACGGAAACTTTCTGCGATAGACAAACCCGAAAGAGCCACTGACGAACGTGCACCAGGCGGTTCGTTCATCTGGCCATAGACAAGTGTAGCTTGGCTCTTGGCTACTTCTTTGTAGTCGACCTTAGACAAGTCCCATTCGCCTTTTTCCATAGACTCTTCAAAATCCTTGCCGTAGCGTACTACGCCGCTTTCAATCATTTCGCGCAATAAGTCGTTGCCCTCACGGGTACGTTCACCTACACCTGCGAATACTGAGAATCCATCGTGTCCTTTGGCAATGTTATTGATGAGCTCCATGATGAGCACAGTCTTGCCTACACCAGCACCACCAAACAAACCGATTTTACCACCTTTCGCATAAGGTTCGAGTAAGTCAATCACCTTGATGCCAGTGTAGAGTACTTCGCTGCTCGTCTTTAGATCTTCAAACTTAGGCGGCTCGCGGTGGATTGGGTAAGTGCCTGTTGAACGGTCTAAAGTTTTCAAACCATCAATAGATTCGCCTGTAACGTTCATCATTCGTCCCTTAATCTGATCGCCCGTAGGCATAGAAATTGGGGCTCCCGTACGTGTTACTTTCAATCCACGGCTTAATCCATCGGTGTTGTCCATGGCTACGGTACGCACGGTATCCTCACCAATGTGTTGCTGCACTTCGATGATGATTTTACGTCCATCGGGGTGAGTTACTTCGAGTGCTTCGTGGATGCGGGGCAGTACATCCTTTGCATCTTGTCCTTGCGTATCGAACTTGACGTCAATTACCGCACCGATAATCTGCGAGATGGTCCCATGTTTCAAGCTATTTTCACTCATGATATTCTTATATAATAGCTGTAATTTGTATTGTATGTTGCTTTTATTGTATGTGCACGGTGAAAAGGATTTTTCTCAAATGACCTTGTCAAAGTGCATAGAGTGGATTTGCGTGTTTCTTTCGAATCGTCTATTCTCTTGTTTTCGGTCGCAAAATTAATCTTTTTGCTTAAACGAGCAATACCCAAGTTGCTTTTATTTTTCCAAACTCTGCGTTCTTTTGTTAAAAATAAGAGATTTGGAATATTCCTGACGGAAAAATGTAAGAAGGACTTAACAATGTGCTTGCATAAGCGCAATGTCGACATTGTCGAGAGCATTGCGCAATTTTCTTAGGCTTGTGTTATTCTTCAGTTAAAGCTCCTGCTTTAAGTAGGGCATGCCATAGATGGTGACGATAGTCGGGAGAGAGCTTTTCGAGTTCAGCGGTTACTTGCTGGATGTTCGTGCGATTGGAAGCTCCGTCGAAAGGGCATGCTTTGTTTACGGGCTGATATTTCTGCAATTTTGCCCATTCTCGAAGGTCTTCTTCTAAGCAGTAAGCAAGTGGACGGATAATTGTCATGTGGAACTTTTGCATACTGATACGCACGGGCATAGTGGAGAAGCTACCATTAAAGGTCATGTTCATGAGCGCCGTACGTAGAATGTCGTCTTTGTGATGTCCGAGTGCAATTTTATTGCAACCTAGGGCTTGTGCTTGATCGAAAAGGACTTTGCGTCGATTCCATGAGCAGAGAAAACATGGTGTGCGTTTGGGATTACGATCGGCCTCGAAACCTGTTTCTATGAGATGAAAGGGAATGTCCCATTTAGCAGCCTGCGCTTGTAGGTAAGAAATGTCTGATGAATAGTGAATGTTGCTCATTCTTACGTGTAAAGCCTCTATTTCAAAGAAGTGATTGCTATGTTTCATTCGTTCTCCTAACAGGTTGAGCAATGCTAGAGAATCTTTCCCTCCAGAAAGGCCAATAAGAATGCGGTCGCCTTGTTCGATCAGACCGAAGTCCTTGCATGCATCACTCATTTGATGTATGAGCCGCTTGTGAAGTTTGTATTCAGGTTGTAATTTCTTTTGTTCCATATTATTTTATGAATACGAAGTAGACGGCGGCTACCAAACAAGCGAATGCTGCAATGTGGTTCCAATGAATGGATTCTCCCTTAAATAGTATGGTTACTAATAGACTAAATACGATAAGTGAAACTACTTCTTGAATTACTTTTAGCTGAATAAGTGAAAAGGGACCACCATTGTCAATGAAGCCCATGCGGTTGGCTGGCACTTGAAAGCAGTACTCAAAGAGAGCGATGCCCCATGAGAAAAGTATTACCGCGATTAACGGCCAATTCTTGCTAATTCCTGTTTCTTGCAGTTTGAGATGTCCGTACCAAGCAAATGTCATGAATACGTTGGAAAGAATGAGTAATAAAATGGTGTAAATACTTTGCACTTTTAGTCTTTTGTGAAGGTATAAATAAATGAGAAGATGAAGCGACTTGCGAAGTGTTGTGTCTTATTCTAAATGCAATTAATATATTGATTTACAATGATATAATATTTATTTAATGAACTATGACACGAAAGCACAAATCGGCTTTCTGGTGTTCACAACTTGTGTGCCACTTCAATCTAAAGATGTAATTTCGTGTAGATACAGGGCAGCCGTGTAAGGTTAGGAAGCGTATTCGTTCCATATTGTCCTTTATGTGTGCAAATGTAGTTATAATTTGCGAGGTTTAAATATGTGTTTCGTGATTTTTATGTGAGAAGAAAATATATTTTGAACGTAGAAAGAGTGTTCCCTGTTTGATAATATTCTGAATGTCAGAGTAAATAAGGATAGTCTCGTGGCTTTATATACTTAGTGAAGAGTTTGAAACTGATTGGAAAGTGTGCAAATCGTGGGGCAGCGGATATACCAGTCTGTATTGCCCTAATCTCATTTATTAGTTTGCCCATTCCCTGTTTTGTCAAACGTGAGTACATGAGAAATGGCCATTGACCGAAGCGTATTCAATCAATGGCCATTTACTATTGAGGGTGTGAATTGTGGTCTGTATTGTTTTATACTTTCTTTTCAACAAGAAGATTCGCGATGGAATCAATGATTTATTCTTCGCATTCACCTAAGCGGTGAGAAATGCGCATAGCACAGAAGTTTGGGCCGCACATCGTGCAGAACTCACCATTCTCATAGTGTGCGTCCTTGTAATACTTCGTAGCAAGTTCAGGGTCAAGGCTTAGGTTGAATTGGTCTTTCCATCGGAATTCATAGCGAGCTTTCGATAGAGCGTCATCTCGTACCTGTGCGCCTGGATGTCCTTTAGCAAGGTCTGCTGCGTGAGCGGCAATCTTGTAAGTCACTACACCAGTGCGAACGTCGTCCTTATTAGGAAGGGCTAAATGCTCTTTCGGAGTGACGTAGCATAGCATGGCTGTACCTAGGGCGCCAATGATAGAGGCGCCGATGGCCGAGGTGATATGGTCGTAGCCAGGAGCAATGTCTGTTACGAGTGGACCGAGTGTATAGAATGGAGCATTGTGACATTTCTCAATTTGTCGTTGCATATTCTCGGGAATCTTGTGCATGGGCACGTGGCCAGGTCCTTCGATAAATGCTTGTACGCCTTTGTCCCAAGCGCGAGTAACGAGTTCTCCCATTGTGTCAAGTTCGGCAAATTGTGCACGATCGTTTGCATCGTAGATAGAACCCGGGCGAAGACCATCACCCAATGAGATGGCCACATCGTACTGTGCACAAATGTCGCAGATGTCGTCGAAATGTTCGTAAAGGAAACTCTCTTTGTCGTTTTGTAAGCACCATTCAGAGATGATGCTTCCGCCGCGGCTTACCATGCCAGTCATGCGGCCTTGTGAAAGGTGAATGTTTTTGCGACGAATGCCACAATGGATGGTAAAGTAGTCAACGCCTTGTTCGCACTGTTCAATCAAAGTGTCGCGATAGAGTTCCCATGTGAGGTCTTTGGCTTTCCCGTGTACTTTCTCCATGGCTTGATACATAGGCACTGTGCCCACGGGAACGGGACTGTTGCGTACAATCCATTCACGAGTTTCGTGGATGTTGGCGCCTGTTGAGAGATCCATAATGGTGTCGCCGCCCCATTTGCAACTCCATACGGCCTTTTCTACTTCTTCTTCAATAGAAGAAGTGGTGGCAGAGTTGCCAAGGTTAGTATTAATTTTCACCAAGAAGTTGCGGCCGATAATCATTGGTTCTGCTTCGGGGTGATTGATGTTGGCAGGAATGACGGCACGGCCAGCAGCCACTTCTTCGCGTACAAATTCTGGTGTGATGTGAGTTTCGATTCCCAATTCTTGGCAATTCATGTTCTCACGAATGGCTACGTATTCCATTTCAGGAGTGATGATACCTTGTTTGGCTAAAGCCATTTGCGTGATACCTTTACCCTTGATGGCGCGCAATGGAAGATGGTGATGGTTGAAGCGAAGACTGTCTAGGCTCTTGTCTGCCAATCTTTCGCGGCAGTATTCCGAGCTAAACTCAGACAGACGTTCTACGCCTCCGCGCTTTAAGATCCATTCCTCGCGTAGGCGGGGAAGGCCTTCTTTAAGATTGGGCGTGTAGTTGGGGTCAGAATAAGGACCGCTCGTATCGTAAACTAGAACGGATGCATTTTCTTTAAAGTGTTTTTTCCCTTCCGCATCTTTGGTTACGGTAGGAGTGAGGTTGACCTTTCGCATGGCGATGCGAATATCGGGAAACATTTGTCCCTTTAGGTATACTTTTTCGCTACTAGGGTAGCTTATTTTCATGTCGTTGTTCATACTTCGCGATATGTCTTATTTGAGAATGTTTGTTTGCTATATATAAGGTGTGAATGCTTTGGTGTAATTGGAATATTGAGCGATGAGCTGACGGTGAACTTTGTTCCTTCTTAGCGTGGGACGTGAGCCCTTCTTTGATATTTGATAATGGTGTAACGATAGGGGTAAGTCAGTCTTACTTGGTTGTCTAAAGGAGACTTCTCCTCTCATTATTTCTCTATTTTGCTGATGGTTAACGAGCAAACTGGGCATCCTTTAATCATCGGCATGGAGAAATTTTCTCATCATTTCTGCTGGGTTGTCCGCACGAAGGATGGCTCCGCTCACAGCAATACCTTGAATGCCAGTGTGGAGAATGGGCATGACATCGTCAATCTCAATACCGCCTATCGCACATACAGGAATATGTAGTTCCTCTGCCTTCATCTGTTCTGCAATGACACGATAACCATCTAGGCCGATGATGGGTGAGAGCTTTTCTTTTGTTGTCGTAAATCTGAATGGGCCGCAACCTATGTAGTCGGCACTCAGACGTTTGAGTTGACGTATGTCATCGAAGGTGTTGGCTGTTCCACCTATAATAAATTCATGTCCCAGTAATTCGCGAGCCTCATTAATGGGCATATCATTTTTGCCTAGGTGCACTCCATCGGCTTTAATTCTCTTGCATAAGTCCACACGGTCGTCGAGTATAAAAGTTGCTCCTTGGTTGTGGCAAGCTTTGAGTAGCCGGTTGGCAATGGGCTCAACTTCCTCGTCGGTAGCATCTTTCATGCGCAACTGAATCCACTTACATCCGCCTTGTAAAGCCAATAAAGCCGATTCTTCATAGCTAATGGTGGAGGTGGTGTGTGTAATAAATTGTACAGGAACCATTTCTTTGTTTAGAATTTAGCATGTTGTTTTCATAAAGATTCTTTATCCGCAATGACGGATTTGACGGGATGCCTCAAAAGAAGTGTGGCATTTTATGAAATCAACACGGAGCTTGTATTTTGTAGGCTCTTTCCTTCGCTGGCATGATCCAGTGCAGGTTCGGAGGGTATAATCTCAGCACGTCCGAAAGAACGTACACCCCTAAGCCTTAATGGAATGGCAAAAGTACAAATAAAAAAGTGCGGGAACAAAAAACTAAGGAAATAATTTGCGGCTTCGACGGAATAAATCTATATTTGCAGAGCAAACATAGTAAAAATGTGCCCATAAGATTCGAAAGAAACGAACTCTGTGGGCTTGAAAATAGAAGCTTATGAAACAAATCTTACTCTATACACTCTTCAGTATTGTGCTATTCTCTGTTACGGTATGTGGACGCGCGGCAGAAGCAGAACCTCTACCAATCAATACTCCATCAGAGACAGGGTTGGAACTAACGGAGGTGAATGAAGATGCTGGTTCAATGTCGATATCCATACGTGGTAATGTTGTGCAAATTCGTGTGGTAAATGGTCAGAATCAGTCTCTCAAGGTTTATGATTTAGTAGGTCGGTTGAAATACGAATCACATATTGACAGCAACGATAAGACTTTGCATCTCACATTGAACAAAGGAATCTATTTGATAAACTTTGGAAAAGTGACAAGAAGAATCAGTGTTGCTGGATAATCCCCCAAAAGGTGCAGAGGATCTCGTGGTCTGTAATCTGCGCCTTTTTTGTGTCAAAACTTTCTTACATCTTAGCCAATTTGTCATCATTCTCCCTTCATGAATCCCGCACACTATACAGTAGAACTGCAGAAAGATACGTCAACCCGACGTGAAGCATTTGCCGCAATGGTTCGCGATTTGTCGCCGCAACTATATGGGCAGATTCGTCGTATTGTGCAGTTTCATGACGATGCTGATGATGTGCTCCAAAATACATTTCTGAAAGCATGGCAGTCGTTGGATACCTTTCGTGGTGAAAGCCAACTTTCTACGTGGCTCTATCGCATCGCGCTAAATGAAAGCCTCTCCTTTCTAAAACGCATGCCTACGGATAATTGTAGTCTTGATGATGAAGTGGCTATGGGAGGACGAACACTTGAGAGTGATCCCTATTTTGATGGCAATGAAACGGAATTGCTTCTTCAGAAAGCTATTGCCACGTTGCCTGATAAGCAGCGCATCGTGTTTAATCTGAAATATTTTGACGATATGAGGTATGATGAGATGAGCCAATTGCTTGATACGAGTGTGGGTGCTCTGAAAACTTCCTATCATTTGGCAGTAAAGAAAATAGAGGCATATTTTAATGAGCATGATTAAACCCTTGAACTGCATAGACGTCTAAAAGATAATAAAATAAGAAAAATCACTATGCATAAATTTGATTGCAACCAACCTGCTTCATGTCATAATCCTTTTAAAGTACCCGAAGGCTACTTTACTGATTTCGCAGAAAGACTAATGTCGCGAATCGATGGAGTGGAAACTCGTATGCCGCAGATGCGCTTTGTAGCATGGATACCATGGATAGGAGTGGCTTGTGTATTGGCATTGACTCTCCTCTTTACGCAATGGATGCCCTCTTCCACCACGCAATCGTCGAAGGCGAAGCAAGAGCAGTACGCAGCGCGTGAGGCGGCCGATGATGAGGCCGTATATGATTATCTAATGATGGCGAATGCCGATAACAGCATAATGTCTTATGAAAATGATTATTAGTTTAATAGGTCTATTCCTATGTGTTAGTGTGCAATGTATGGGAACACGTGTGCAACAAACTACATACGTAGCCCCCGAAGTTGCGCAGCAAACTCAGCGTTCGCACGGCCCAGGTAAAGGCCCTTGCGATTGGAAACCTGAAAAATTCAAGAAAGATTTGATGGCGTTTATCGCTCGAGAAGCAGGATTCACAGAAGGTGAATCGCGTCGGTTCTTTCCCGTGTTTTTCGAAATGCACGAAAGCCAACGTAACATTGAGCGACAGAAGAATCGTGCCTTTTCCAATGCTGCGAAGCAAAATATGAATGAACGTGATTGTCAGCGTGTTCTCAATGAGGTAGATCAGCTTGATAAGAAATGGATGCGTATGAAGGCTCAATACAATAGCAGAATGCGCAAAATTGTTGGTGCTCGAAAGTTGGTAAAGGCTATGGATGCTGATCGCCGATTTAGTCGCCGAATGTTTAAGAAATTGACCAAGTAACTCTTTGAAAGAACAAAATATCATATACCACTCTTTAAAGGAAATACTTTAATGGCCTTCATCTGTGGCCTCTAACGCTTTTCATCCTAAAGACTATAGATGAAGGTCGTTAGAGAATGCTGATAAAGGCCTTTAATTTTAATTTGATAAAGCCCCATTTTAGATACTCTTTTTTTGAGAAAAGATGGAAAGTTGATGCCGAATACTTGATTTCCTAAATCTGTAATATAGATATCCTTATATTAAAATGAATGCAATAGACAATCCACAAATCGCGTTGGCGCGTCAGATTGTGGAGAATACAGATACACACCTATTCTTAACAGGGAAAGCTGGTACAGGAAAGACCACTTTCTTGCGTCGGTTACGCAAAGATTTGCCCAAGCGTATGGTTGTGCTCGCTCCTACGGGCATTGCTGCTATCAATGCCGAGGGAATGACGATTCACTCATTCTTTCAGCTTCCCTTCGTTCCTTATGTGCCTGGAGGAAATTATCAGCAAGATAAGAAGTATGGCATACGTAAGGAAAAACTCAGACTGATTCGAAGTCTTGACCTCCTAGTGATAGACGAAATTAGTATGGTTCGTGCAGACTTGTTAGATGCTGTAGATGAGATGCTTCGAAAAATACGTCGCAATCAGCAGCCTTTTGGTGGTGTACAACTCCTCTTGATTGGCGACCTTCAACAATTAGCGCCTGTGGTGAAGGATGAGGAGTGGACAATGCTGCGACAGTATTATGAAACACCATTCTTCTTTAGCAGCTTGGCTCTGAAACGTAGCAATTTTGTCACGGTGGAACTTGAGAAAGTGTATCGTCAGAACGATGAGAATTTCATTTCTCTGCTCAATAGCATTCGAGAGGGAAGGGCAGATACGCAAGTGCTTCAGAGGTTGAATCAACGATATGTTCCAGGTTTTAAGGCTGATAAGTCGGAGGGATATGTGCAATTAGTTACACACAACTGGCAAGCACATAAAATCAATGAGGAAGAATTGAGCTCACTTCCAGGAGAGTCGCGTACTTATACAGCTAAAATTGAAGGAAAGTTTCCAGAATACTCTTATCCCACAGACGAAGAATTAGTTATTAAGTCTGGGGCACAGGTGATGTTTGTGAAGAACGATACAGAAAAACGTTTCTTCAATGGCATGATTGGTGAGGTGACCAACGTGTCGCGCGATGGTTTCGATGTTCGTCCGAAGGATAAGCCTGATATGCTTATCAGTGTAAAGCCTGAAGAGTGGACAAACACGCGCTACGGGCTCGATGAACAGACAAAGGAAATCAAAGAATTCGTTGATGGCACCTTTGTGCAATATCCTGTAAAGTTGGCTTGGGCTATTACGATTCATAAAAGTCAGGGATTGACATTCGACCATGTGATGATAGATGCTTCAGGAGCATTTGCTCACGGACAAACCTATGTAGCGCTGAGCCGATGCCGCACATTAGAGGGCATAGTGCTTACTTCGGTCATTCCTCCTTCGGCGGTGATTGCCGACCAGAATATTGAAAAGTTTAACGAACGTATGCGCAATAGTCGTGTGGATGGAGAGAAACTCTCGGCTATGCGTCAATCGTTTGAACTTCATCTGCTCACGGAACTGTTTAAGTTTGAGCGTGAACGTATCGCCTTGTCGAGTATCACGGAGATTCTACGTCGGCATTTAGCTGGTCTTTATGGGAAGACGCTTCAAGAGTTTGATGCACGACTGCGTGTGTTTGACTTGGAGGTGATGAATGTGTCGGGCAGTTTTTATTCCCAATATTCGCGCATGTTGGCTCAAACGGAAAATTCTGCAGAGGATGTAGCTCTGCAACAGCGCATAGCGAAAGGAGCTGAATATTTTTCGACAAAGCTAGATGAACTCAGTAGGTGGGTGGCTTTGCACCAAATAGAATCGGACAATGCAGCAGTGGAAAAGCAACTGAAATCAGCATTCTCGGAATGGAAAGAAGCCGTTTCTGCTCACCTAAAGTTACTTCACTTTGTGGCTTACGAGGGCTTTAAAGCTTCGCAATTCCTCAATTATCGTGCAAAGGTATTGCTCGAAGCCGACGATAAGATGGCGCCTGCCAATACACGCAAACAAAAAGCGAAGAGTGGAGCTAAGAATGCGGTCAACGATAAGTATGTGGTTCCGACAGAGGTAAAGAATGCAAGCCTGTATTACACGTTGCAAACGTGGCGCAGAGAAAAAGCTTTAGAGCGCAAACTCCCCGCTTATACCATCTTAAGCACCAAGGCTTTGATGACTATGGCTAATCATGCTCCCACTACGAT
>ERZ1504966.266-NODE-266-length-18479-cov-4.551400_pt1 | contig 18479 bp, 7 predicted proteins | sample MGYA00574584_ERZ1504966 | MGnify/ENA primary metagenome ERZ1504966 (study PRJEB39906, sample SAMEA3182065) | gut metagenome | biome: human; feature: gut; material: Stool; isolation source: human stools | place: Canada | collected 2013-01-28 ... | reverse complement strand
GCCCTTCCTTTCTAAAGCCGGAAGTTCTATTATCATATTGAAAAACATTTACTCAAATAAATTATCTTCTATGGATCAAAACATCAAGCGATGGATTGGTGCCTCTGTATGTTGCTTTATCATCGGCAGCGGACAGGGCATCATGGCTCAGAAAGTTATCTTTCCTCAAGAGCAGCAGGCAGGTATCGCCTCGGTAAGCTCTGACGACCAAACATTCACGCTACGCAACGACCTCCTCACGGCCAAATTCGTAAAGCAAAACGGCTCACTCGTATTCGGGGGATGCGACGAAATGAATCTCAAAGCAGGCACCGACCTTTTCAAGGTGGTACTCGGCAATGGCACGGCATTTACTTCTACGCAAATGACGCTCGAGAGCGTAGAGACCGAAGATCTCAGCGCCGACGAAGCTGCTTTTACGGGTTCACTCCGCATTCCGGGCAAAGGCATCAAGGCGATATTTAAGAAAGACAACCTCACCGTGACATGGCACGCCGTACTGCGCAATGGCTCACACTATCTCCGCACCACGCTCGAAGTATCCTCTAGCGTCGACCAGGCTATGCAGTCTATCACACCGATGATTTACGATGTAGATACCGAGACGGCAGGAACAGTGCCCGTAGTAGTGGGCAACACGCGCGGCGCCGTATTAGCTAGCAATAAAATATTTGCCGGACTCGAGACCCCGATGGGTGTAAACTCTGCTCAAGCGGAGAACGCAGGCATGGAAAGTTTCACGCCAAAGGGCTGGAATTCTCAGTCGTTCAAGTGGGAGCCAGGTGATGAACTGCCTCAGGGCATTCGCGACCTAGATATCAAGGTAGACAACAATGCTGTTTCGGCCGACGATGTACTCGGTGCTCGCGGTTACGTGACTTTCCGCAAAACAGGAGCTCAGACCCTTACTTTTAAATATACAAGTGGCAGCCACCGACTTGATATCGTGGGCGTACACGTAGTAGATGGACAAGGCAACGTAAAGGCTAGCGACTATCACTGCGGATACACGGGTGGTCAGACCTCTAATAATGTATACACGCTCAACATTCCCAAAGCAGGTGCTTATGTGCTCCGCTATTTTACAGCAGGCACAAAGCGCTCTGACTTTAATAGTAATGGTACGATTACCTTCAGTGATAAGATTGCTGTGCCCGTGGTGGTATACGATCTCGTAGCTGGCAAAGACGATAGCAAGACCGAGACTTCTGCATCTCAGAAGAAGGTTAGTTCCATGACCACGAAGGCCACCAACACCATTACCACCTACGATCGCACTAATTGGACCGTAACTGCCGATGGCTATAATAGCGACAACGGAACAGGCGGTGTAGAAGCTATCATTGATGGCAATGTGAACACCTATTGGCACTCACACTATGCCGACAATACCAATAAGGCCATGCCCCACTGGTTTATGCTCGACATGAAGGAATCAAAGGCAGTTCAAGCCTTGGGCATCGTGACCCGTCAAGCCGAAATGACTGTGAACGGCCACATTAAGGAATACGAAATCTACACTGGCGACGATAAGGACAACTTGACAAAGCAAACCTCGGGTACGCTGACCTATAGCAAAGACCTAGTATGGATTCCACTGCCTACGCAGGTGACGGCTCGCTACGTGAAAGTTCTTATCAAATCGTCACAGAATGGTGCCCAATTTGCTTGTTGCGCAGAGTGCTACATCTCGCCCGACAATCCTTACGCAGAACAGGAATTGACTAGTTTCGACGTTGACGAAGGAACCACTCGTATTTTCACTCCACAAAGTTGGACAGAAGTGGCCGAAAACGACATTCCTTGGCGCGTGAAGGAACAAGACCAAGCTTACCCCAACATTATGCAGAAGTGTATGGACGTACAGTTTGCAGTGAATGGTGGTACGTTTAAGACGACTTTCCAATATGGCAGCGGTAGCAATCGCCTCAACATGGTGGGCGTAGACCTGCTTGATGAGCGCAACGACGTGGTAGCTTCCGACTATCATGCTGGCTACACGGGCAATCAACAAGGAAATAATGAATACACTCTTTGGGTGCCTCGCGAAGGAAAATACAAACTCCGCATGATGGTGAGCAAGAAGAGTGAACCTATCACAGCTTCTGGTCTTATCAACTTCAACTACACCAAGGTGGACACCCTCCACATGATGGCTCCCACAGAAGTGCCTATTCAGGGCTATTGGCGCCGCAACACCACACTGAAGCAAGGCAAGACATGGGAAGTAAGTTCAGTGGTTGGCTTGGTTGCCCCTGGTCAACAACGTCGTTCTTTCTTAGCCTATAGCGAGCGTGAGCGTGCAGTGCCTTGGCGTGCACTCCCCGTATACATCTCGTGGTACGAACTGAATATCGACCGCAACAATGCGAAGGGCAACAGTGGTGTGTACGACACGACAGACCCCGACAATAAGAAGGGCGACTACACTGGCAATATGACGTCCGATCAGTGTGTAGACGTGATGAAACAGTGGAAAGAAAAGTTCTACGACGTCTACCACAAGGCTCCCTACGCATTCGTGTGGGACGATGGTTGGGACGCTTACGGAACGTGGACATTCAATTCCAACTTCCCCGATGGATTCACTCCCGAAGACAACTTGGCCAAGGGCATGGGCGCAGGCATTGGCGCTTGGCTAGGCCCTGTGGGTGGCTATGGCGGCAGTGGTACGTATCGCCGCAAGTATTGGAACGGACGTGGTGGCATGCAGCTTAGCAATCAAGACTATCGCGACTACTTCGTGAGCTGCTGCACGAGCATGATAGACAAATACGATTTCCGCTTCTTCAAGTTTGATGGTATCAGTGCACAAGGCACCGCCTTCGGTCCCGATCCTGGCGATACGGGTATTGAGAATGCAGAAGCCATTATCGACATCGAAAAGGACGTACGCAAGAAGCTCCCCAATATCTTCTACAACACCACTGTGGGTACTTGGGCTTCGCCTTTCTGGTTCCACTATAGCGATGCCGTATGGCGTCAAGATGCCGACTGCTCTAAGATTAGCAACACAGGTACCGACCGTGAACAGTGGATTACGTATCGCGACTACCAAGTGTACAAAATCTTCACACAAGGTTCACCGCTCTGCCCCATCAACACACTCATGACCCACGGACTTATCCTCACTAACTATGGTAAGGGTTATACACCGCGAGATATGTCATACGATGGCGTAGTGCGCGAAATGCGCTGCGCATTCGGTTGCGGTTCGGGTATGGTAGAACTCTATACCGACTACAAACTGATGAACGAAATCAAGGATAATAGCGGCAAAGCTGGCGCTCTATGGGGCGACCTCGCTGAATGCATGGACTGGCAGGAACGCAATGCCGATGTATTGCCCGATATCCACTGGGTTGGTGGTAATCCTTGGGATGGTAGCAAGGTAAACATCTACGGATGGGCCGCATGGAACGGCAAGAAAGCCACACTTACACTGCGCAACCCCGATGTAAAGGTTCGCACGCTGACCACCACACTGCGTAAGGTGTTCGACATCCCCGATTACATCAAAACCACTATTGACCTTACGAGTTCATTCACCGACCAAGTGATTGGTGGCGACAATGGCTTGCGTGGCATCGAGGTGGACAAGCCCATCAACATCGACGATGAGATTACCTTCACCATGCCTGCATCGAGCGTCTACGTGTTCGAAGGCAAGGACAATGGCAACTTCGACTACCCCACCACGGGCATCGAACGCGCCACAACATCGACCTCTGTCACCGATGCTAGCGTATACGACCTCTCTGGCCGTCGCCTCACCCAAGCCCAAAAGGGTATGGTCAACATCATAAGTGGTAAGAAAGTAATCAAGTAAGGCAACTCTTTCCCAAGAGTAAACCTCTGCTTATAACGCACAAAAAGCTCCGTTCTGTGTAGATGCAGAACGGAGCTTTTCTGTCTGATAACGGGACAGCAGATGTTTTTGGTTGTAGGATGAAGAAAGTGATTTGTCTTCCCGTCCACAAATGCACGTTTTACCATTCACAGATGTCCATCTTCCCTTTCACAGATGCTCATCTTTACGTCTACCGCTGCCGTGCGGTAGAGCTACCACTGCCGAGCGGTAAAGCTACCACAGGCCTGTGGTAAAGCTACCGCTGCCGTGCGGTAGAGCTACCACAGGCCTGTGGTAGACGTAAAAGTCTTCATTGAGAAACGGAATGGTCTAGGTTATAGATTGATAATGACGAAGTTTGGAACACTTCGTTCGCAGTTTATGAAATCCTCCGTTTACAAGGGTGAAATTCCCATCTATGCAGAGAGACTATTCTCGTTCCTTGAAATAAGACTGTATCTTCACGCAACAGCCTTACTACAACATGGAAAATGGGAAAACATACGACATAAGGAAAATACCAACCGGAAATATCCGCTGACCCCAGATAACGACCCCTTGCACATAGCCGGCACTGACAGACAAGCCAAGAAGTGAAGCCTCAGAAGCCCACTATCTCCTAGCCCTATCAATCTCCTCCACAAGCCTATCGGAAACACCCGACACCACCTTGCGGCAAAACATCTTATCGCTCTCGCAGAGCATCTGCCAATCATCGAGCGTAAGATGCTTCACGCTGCCTTGATAGAAGATATAGTGAAGCGGCGTGAGCTGTGCTAACCCTGGAAAATGGCCTCTTCTAAGGAGCGCATTACGTGAGAAAGGAGAGTTGTATATAATCGTCTGCATGCAAAGTTCGCTCGGTACGTAGACCGTGCGGAAATAGCTTGCTATGCTTGGATTTTGTTTCATTGTGCGAAGCACGTAGCGGGCACAATCGAGGGTAATGGCCCAATAGTCCGACCCGAAATAGACATCGCGCAACGTACCGTTGATACGCACCTGCGGGGTACGACGGAAGCCTAGTGCCGAGAGTATATGGCGCGAGGCAACGATAAGTTTGTTTTTTAGCCAAAGGTTCTTCCAAGGCAAGTCGCGGAAAGGATGGTAATGAGTAATCTTTTGCAACTGGTCTGGATTGTCGGTATGCGTCAAGTTATAGCCTCCGATAAACTCTCCCTTAGGATGCTGGGCAAAGAATTGATGGATGCGCTGGTTACTCCATAGCGGATAGTCCTGCCCACTCAAGCAGATCACATGGCTATACGGCTGACCGCTCTCTACTGCTGCGAGAAGCAACTCTCGCTGATACTCTACCTGCTCATAGCCTCCCCAACTCACGGGATGGCGCTTCACGTAGTGTACCTTATCGGGCAATAGGCGACGAAATGGTGCGTCGTCTACACGAGCATCAATATGTACATAGAAATCGGCATCTACATCAAGAGCATCGATGAGTTGCTTCACGTGGTCGGGATCGCAATAGGCCGAAATGAGATATGCTAACATGGGAATATTGTGTCTTTATGGGATTGCAAAGTTAAGCATTTTCCATACGAAAAGCATCCCTCCTCGCGTGCTATTTCTGTCTTTGCACGCGAGGAGGGATGCTTTTCTTCGTAAGAGAGGATTTGGGGTTATACGAACACAGATATAACAGAACTAACAGATAATTCTCTATCTGTGTTATCTGTGCTATCTGTGTTCAAAAATAAAGATCTAACAGATAATTCTGAGTTATTTTTTGAACATTACTAACCAGCCAAAATGCTATAGCCAGCGGCTTCAATGCCTTCGTGGAGCTCATCGATGTGCTTCTGATCGCGCGTCTCGAGCACCATGCGTAGGTTGCACGAATTTACGTCGGGGCTTTCGCCGTTACGCTCGTGGTGGATAGAGATAATGTTGGCGCCATGCTTGCAGATGACTTGACACAATCCGAGCAATGAGCCTGGACGGTCGGCCATTTCAATGAGCATCTCCGTGGTACGACCACCCTTCATCAAGCCTCGATTGATTACACGGCTCAAGATGGTCACGTCGATATTACCACCGCTCACGATGCAACATACATTCTTGCCTTTAATATCTACTTTATTAAACATGGCCGCAGCCACACTCACTGCCCCTGCACCTTCGGCAATAAGCTTATGCTGCTCAATGAGGGCAAGAATAGCAGCGCAGATTTCGTCTTCCGTAACGCTTACGATATCGTCGACATACTGCTGACAATATTCAAATGTATGCACACCGGGCTCTTTCACGGCAATGCCGTCGGCTATGGTCAATACGTTGGTGAGCGTCTCTATCTGGTTGTGGTCCACACTATTGAGCATACTGGGCGCACCTTGTGCCTGCACACCGACCACGCGTACAGAAGGCTTCAATGCCTTCACAGCAAAGGCCACACCACTTGCAAGGCCACCTCCACCAATGGGCACGAAGATGACATCGATATTAGGATTCTCATTAAGTATTTCCATGCCCACCGTGCCTTGTCCGGCAATCACCTGCTCATCGTCGAAGGGATGGATAAAAGTCATATGCTTCTCCTCATTGAGTTGCATGGCACGGGCATAAGCATCATCGTAAACGCCAGGCACAAGGCATACGTCTGCACCCATCTCACGAGTGGCTTCCACCTTTGAGATAGGAGCGCCCGAGGGCATACATATCAGTGCGGGTATGCCATAACGACGCGCGGCCAAGGCCACACCTTGCGCATGGTTACCAGCCGAACAGGCTATTACGCCGTGAGCTTTCTCTTCTTCGCTGAGCTGCGAGATTTTAAATCCAGCTCCGCGCACCTTGAACGAACCGGTTAGTTGCAAGTTCTCAGGCTTTAGGAATACGTTGGCTTCGGGATTGATTTTCTGCGTAGGAATGAGTTGTGTGCGACGTACCACGTCTTTCAACACGGTTGACGCCTTATATATAAGGTCGAGTGTGAGCATAAGCGTTTCTATCTTTTTGCTGTATAAAGTAGGGTTATGCTTGCAAATGTATAAAATATGTACTAACAAAAGAAGAGAAAGCACAATTATTTACCTTCTCTTCATCACTTTTCTTATTTCATATTAGGGGTCATTCCTTCTTTTTAACGTGAGTTCGGGATAATATTTCCATAAGCAATAAACCATATACGTTTCCAACCTCCCAAGGGTGACCATAAAATAATCACCGATAAGATTAGAATAAGCTCATGCCGAACATACTACAAATAGCACGTTCAGCCATGATATATTAGCCGAACGTGCTATCTTGTTTCTCTACAAGACAAAGCGGACTTTCGCTCTGCTTATTCTCATTTGTTCTTCACTAATCTGATGCGATGGTCGATGCACGAGGGAAGTTCGTCTTCATAGTGCGTCACCATGATGAGCGTCTTTTCGGGCTGATGCATGTATTGATCGATTACGCTCTGAGCACGCAAACGATGCTCATCGTCAAGGCCATGGAAGGGTTCGTCCAGGATTAAAAGATCGGGGCTCTTGACAAAGGCTCGCACAAGGAGTATGAGACGCTGCTCGCCCGACGAGAGCTTCATGTAATTGCGCTCGGCCAGGTTTTCTGCTTCAAACATGGAGAGCCACTTCATGCAACGCTCACGCTCCTCGGCATTGGCACGCTTATAAAGTCCGATGGTGTCGCGCAGACCACTGGCTACAATATCAATGGCGGGAAGATCTTTGCGGTAGGTAGAGAATATTTCGGGCGATACGTAGCCAATGTGACGCTTAATGTCCCAAATGCTTTCACCGCGGCCTCGTTGTCGTCCGAAGAGGCGAATGTCGCACGCATAGCCTTGCGGATTGTCGGCACAGACGAGCGAGAGCAGTGTAGATTTGCCCGCTCCATTCTCGCCCATAAGGGCCCAATGTTCTCCTCGCATCACTTTCCAGTTGAGATCGCGCAGAATGGTACGCTCACCATAGCGGATGTGAATGTTGCGGAAGTCTATCACGCACTCCGATGCGGCATGGTCCATGATATCCTCGGGCATAGAGGAGTTGGGAACATCGGGCGTCGACACCTTGCCTAGGAACTCCTTATATGCTTCTAGACTGATAGGTGCGTCAACTCGCTTATCGTGTACTCTCACCACACTCTGTACGAAAGGCGGAACATCTGAGCCACGACTTACTACAAGTACCAATGTGACACGTTGGGCCAGGCGTTCGAGCACGGAGTTGAGCATCTGTCGAGCCTCAACATCGAGACCTATATAGGGATTATCTATGATTAACACCTTCGGACATGATAAGAGCATCTTCGCTATCTGCAAGCGTCTCAACTCGCCACTCGAGAGCTGATTGACGGGCTTCTCTCCATGCGCAGCTATGCCTATTTCGCGCAGTAAGTCTGCATTGGGCAGGCTTTCTAATCCATCGCTCACGATGGACTGTTTTTTCTCTTCAATTGCTGTATCTTCGGCACTCACCAATGCTCTTTGCTGCGCTGATCCACCCCATGCCATGCATGCTTGCTTTAGCACTTCGTTGACGGTGGGAAACACTTGTTCGTCAGCCTGATTCCATCGCTGCTGATAGTAGGCTGGTTCGTTGCCGCCATATACATCGCGAAAATTTACCTGGCGCACATTGCTGCTCACACAGCAATCGGCATCACTGCCGAAGTCGTACGTTGCAGCATCGCCAAGTAATGGGTGTGCTCCTGTGAGCATGTCTACTAAAAAGGATTTACCGCTTCCGTTACGACCACAGATGGCCATGGTCGTTCCCTCTTCAAGGCGAAAATCGAGGGGAGCTGCAAGGCGATAATCAGGATGACGCGTTACGCCTTGCTTGATGCATATATAAGTACGAGACATGGGGGATAGTTTGTTCGTTAAGTTTAGGGTGGTTTATAGTCTACAAGAGTTCGAGTGTGAAGCCCTCATAACGTATTTTTCCTTGCTCGGTCAAATGCTGAATGGCGCGTTGAAGAATTTCAGCTGGATAGCCCGATTGTTGGAGCTGAGAGAGCGTGCAGGAACGTGTCGAGCCTTGCTCATTTTTTTCACCATCTTCTTGATTATTGAGAGTAGTGATTTCCTCTTTATGAATTGAGGCTAGAAAATCGAGTAAATACGCTTCAGCTGACTTCACTTTCTTTTCGGCAGAGAGACTTTGAATGTGCTCTTCTCTACTGATGCACACGTCGCAATAGCCGCAATCGGGTCCCTCGTCGGCAAAGTAGTGGAGGAGATAACGGCTACGGCAAGTATCGGTCTGCGTAAAATAGCCTAGCATGGCATCTATACGTGTCTTGTACTGCTCGAGACGACGCTCATAAATGTCGGGCGAGATCTCCACCAGGTTGCTGTCGATGCGGCGACTGATATATGTGATCTGCGGCACGCTTTTTCCGGGAATATAGTTGACTACTCGGAGTTGAGTCATATGGCGCAGTTTATCATAAACCTCTTCACGCGTCAAGTGGCATTCCTCGGCAATGCGATCTTCCTCCACAGGAACGTAATCTGAGAAGAAGCCGCAATGAGTGCGTAGCAACGCATTGAGCACGCGCTCTTCGTGAGCATCAAGATAGTCAACACCATAGAGTTCGTCGCGCCTTACGAGGAACATGATACGTGACCCCGTTTCACCTTCTAGACTGAAATGGATGTATCCCGCTCTAGTAAGCAGATTGAGCGCACTCACTAGCACGACGGGGAAATGCTTAAACACGCGACAGAAGCGGTCGATATCGAAATCGAAAGTACGTCCCTCAGCATCGCCCTCAGCTATCTGATAGAATGAAGCGAGGTCGGAATAAACACGGCGAATGTAGCTTCGCTCGGGAAAGGTCTGCGAAAGGCGCGTGTTTAGTTTCTGTATATCGCTTCGATTGTAGAGCAACACTGCATAGGACACTGCACCATCACGGCCTCCGCGCCCTGCTTCTTGATAGTAGGCTTCGAGCGAATCGGGCACATCTATATGAACAACTAAACGCACGTCGGGCTTATCTATCCCCATACCAAAGGCATTGGTGGCTACCATGATGCGGGTTTCATCGCTTTGCCAGGATAGCTGACGCATATCTTTATCGAGCGAAGTAAGTCCTGCATGATAGTATAGGGCGGGAAGTCCGCTCTGATTGAGAATCTCTGCCACTTCGCGAGTTCGTTTTCGAGAGCGTGTATAGACGATCGCAGATCCCGGAACACTGCGAAGTATGTGTATGAGTTGCTCTATTTTATCCTCCGCTTGACGCACAATGTAGTGAAGGTTAGGCCGCTCAAAGCTCATACGAAACACCTGTCCGTTCCGAAAGTCCAACTTCTCTTGAATATCTTTCACCACGAGCGGTGTGGCCGTTGCAGTAAGTGCTAGTATGGGAATGTTGGGAAGCAAATTGCGTATGGTCGCAATCTGTAAGTAGTGAGGACGAAAATCATAGCCCCACTGCGAGATGCAGTGAGCCTCATCTACTGTGATAAGACATACTTTCATGCCACGCAGTTTGCTCTGAAAAAGTGAAGTGGCAAGACGCTCTGGCGAGACGTAAAGAAACTTATAAGCTCCGAAGATGGCATTATCAAGACGTTGCACCACTTCGGCCCGGCTCAATCCTGCATAAACAGCCTCTGCAGGTATACCCCTTCGGCGCAAGTTCTGCACTTGGTCTTTCATGAGAGCAATGAGCGGAGTGACCACAATACACATACCCTCCATGCCCATCGTGGGCACCTGAAAGGTAAGGCTCTTGCCACCACCAGTGGGCATGAGCCCTAACGTGTCGTGCCCAGCCGATATGCTTTCGATAATGCTCAACTGTATGCTTCGAAATGCGGGATATCCCCAATAACGACGCAGTATGGCGAGCCAATCAGACGGAGTAGATGCTGAAGCTGCTGCTTGCGGCTCTGAAATAGGCTCTTCATTCTCAAAGGGATGCTGACTCTGAGCCTCTGCATTCTGAGATTGCTGCTCGAAAGAAATATGCTGCATGGGAAAGAGAATATACAAATTAGTTGCAGGGACGAATATCGTCTATCTGTAACTGCACTTCGCCTCGCTTATGCGTGTTCTCCTCAATAGTATAACAGATATCGAAGGCGCGTTTCGTCTTAATGTAGCGAGCTTGCGAACTTTGTCCGAAAGCGATTCCATTCATCACGTTGTTACTCTTATTGTCCACTAGCTCTAGCTTGATGTGCTCCTGTCCGCGTCCCACTACTTTGCTAGTGCCGTAGTCGTAGACGCGGCGCGTACAGAAGATGGGCTTCAAATTGCCCGGACCGAAAGGAGCAAAGCGACGCAACTGCTGATAGAAACGAAAGGTCACGTCCTTAAAATCAAGTTCTGCATCGATGTTAAGACTAGCCTCTGTCTGTTCGTCGAGGATGTGTTCAGACACGTACTGTTCAAAGCGTTGGCTAAATTCTTCAACGTGTTCCACAGGAAGTGTTAGCCCCGCGGCATAAGTATGACCGCCGAAGTTTTCGAGCAGGTCTTGACAACTCTGCACAGCCTTGTAGACATCGAAGCCCGACACAGAGCGTGCCGAACCCGTGGCCATTCCCTCGGAACGAGTCAATACAACCGCAGGACGATAATAGAGTTCCGTAAGACGAGAAGCCACAATGCCTATCACGCCTTTATGCCATGCTTCGTTGTAGATTACGATGCTACGGCGAGAGTCGAGTTCGGGAAGGTCTTTCACCTGCTCCACGGCCTCCTCGGTCATTTGCTTGTCAAGATCCTTGCGCGCCTCGTTGTAGAGGTTGATACGCCCAGCCTTCTCAAGCGCCGACTGATAGTCGCGATCGACGAGTAGCTCTACGGCTTCCTTCCCATTCTGCATACGTCCAGAGGCGTTGATACGCGGACCAATTTTGAAAATAATATCGTTCATCGTCAGTTCACGATCGGACAGACCACACACCTCAATGATGGCCTGCAGGCCAATACTAGGATTGGAATTGAGACAGCGCAGACCATGATAGGCCAATACACGATTCTCGCCCATCACAGGCACGATATCAGAGGCGATGCTCACAGCGCAGAGGTCGAGCAAAGAGGTGAGCTTGTTGAACTCTATGCCATTGCTCACAGCGAAGGCCTGCATAAACTTGAACCCTACGCCACACCCCGAAAGGTGGGTGTAGGGGTAATGATTGTCGCGCCGCTTGGGATTAAGAATGGCCACAGCACAAGGCAACTCATCGTCGGGCACATGGTGATCGCAGATAATGAAGTCGATACCCTGACTTTTAGCATAAGCTATCTCCTCTATAGCCTTAATACCACAGTCGAGTACGATAATAAGTCCTACGCCAGTCTGCGCAGCAAAATCGATACCTTTCTTCGAGATACCATAACCCTCTTCATAGCGATCGGGGATGTAGAAATCGATGTTGGAGTAGTATTGCAGCAAAAACTTGTAGACCAAGGCTACGGCTGTACAGCCATCCACATCGTAGTCGCCATACACGAGGATGCGCTCTTTGCGGCCCATAGCCAGATTAAGGCGATCCACTGCCTGCTGCATATCATTCATAAGGAAGGGATCATGCAGTTCCGTCAGTTGCGGACGGAAAAAGTGGCGAGCTTCCTGCGGCGTATGGATGCCCCGCTCGAAGAGTAGCTTGCCGAGGGCGGGATGGATGCCCACCTCTTGAGCCAGCTCTGCTTGCGCGGCAGCCTCGTCGTGGGTGGGTGCCTCGTAGTTCCATTTGTAAATCATGCTGATATATCATTTTTTATTTTCTTCTGAGTAAGGGAAAAGAAGGGCACGCACATCGGCTGTAAAGCCGCGTTTTGCCATGCCATATAGGTAGATGTTCTTGTGGGGGAAAACGCTCCGCAACTTCCACAAGTCACGTTCGTACCCAATTTAGCATGCTAAGTTATGAAGAAAACGTGATATAAGAGGTAAGAAAAGGCTTCTATTTTTACTTCTCCCGTTAATTGGATAGATTGAATAGAAGCATACAGGAGAAAAATAGCTACTACCATAATGTCTCTTCATGAGGGCCTTTCCGTTTCAATATGAGGGTTTAGCTATCGTTCAACGCCCAGTGACTCATCGTTCAACGCCCAGTGACTCATCGTTCATTGGGCGTTGAACGATGGCTATATGCCCATCCGCAAACGGTTACATGCCCATCTTCAGATGGTTACATGCCCATCTACAAGCGAAAAGAGCATGCACAATATAACACGCCCCCTCGGCTCTTCCTATTCTAAGATATTATGTTCCCCCCTTTCCCATAGTGGGAAGAGACTGTAAGGAGTAATGCCTTTCTCCTCCCCACCCTTGTCCACGTGGTACGTATTTCGTACTTTTGCACCCTAAAAATCAAGCACATACAAACTCTCATACATGGTTTCAGTAGACGGACTCGCCGTGGAATTTGGCGGCACTACCCTATTTAGCGACATTTCTTTTGTAATCAACGACTCCGACCGCATTGCTCTGATGGGCAAGAATGGTGCGGGAAAAAGCACGCTGCTCAAAATCTTGGCAGGAGTGAGGAAGCCCACGCGCGGCTCGGTCTCTGCGCCGAAAGATACGGTGATAGCTTATCTGCCCCAGCACCTCATGACCGAAGACGGCCGCACTGTGTTCGAGGAGGCGAGCCAAGCCTTTGCCCACCTACACGAAATGCAGGCTCACCTCGACGACCTCAACCGCCAACTCGGTGAACGTACTGACTACGAGAGTGATGAATACATGGCGCTCATAGAGGAAGTGGCCACGCTGAGCGAAAAATTTTATGCTATTGACATGACACACTTCGAGGAGGACGTGGAGAAGACGCTCCTCGGCTTGGGCTTTGAGCGCTCTGACTTCGACCGACAGACGAGCGAATTCTCGGGAGGATGGCGTATGCGCATCGAGCTTGCTAAGATGCTACTACAAAAGCCAGACCTTCTTCTACTAGACGAGCCTACCAACCATCTCGATATTGAATCAATAGGATGGCTAGAAGAGTTTCTTATCAATAGCGGAAAGGCTGTGATGGTAATCAGTCACGACCGTAAATTCGTGGACAACATCACAACGCGCACCATCGAGGTGACAATGGGACGCATCTACGACTACAAGGTGAACTATTCGCACTACTTACAACTACGAGCCGAACGTCGCGAGCAGCAACAGAAACAGTACGAAGAACAGCAGAAGATGATACAGGAAACGAAGGACTTCATCGAACGCTTCAAAGGTACTTACTCTAAGACATTTCAGGTGCAAAGCCGTGTGAAGATGCTTGAGAAACTTGAACTTATCGAGGTGGACGAGATGGACACATCGGCTCTGCGCCTAAAGTTTCCGCCCTCGCCCCGCAGCGGTCAATATCCCGTGATAGCCGACAGCGTGGGCAAGGCTTTCGACAGCAAACGCATCTTCAAAGATGCCACTTTCACCATAGAGCGCGGAGCGAAAGTGGCCTTTGTTGGACGCAACGGCGAGGGTAAATCGACGATGGTAAAATGTATCATGGGCGAGCTAGAACATGAGGGAACGCTCACGCTGGGACACAACGTGCAGATAGGCTACTTCGCACAAAATCAGGCATCGCTGCTCGACGGGGAGCTAACGGTATTCCAGACCATCGACGACGTGGCGAAGGGCGAGATTCGCAACAAAATACGCGACCTCCTGGGCGCTTTCATGTTTGGCGGAGAAGCAAGCACTAAGAAAGTCAAGGTGCTTTCGGGCGGTGAGCGCACTCGCTTGGCGCTGCTCAAGCTCTTACTTGAACCGGTCAATCTGCTCATCCTCGACGAACCTACCAACCACCTCGATTTGCGCACCAAAGACGTGCTAAAACAGGCGCTGCAAGATTTCGATGGCACGCTCATCTGTGTGAGTCACGACCGCGACTTCCTTGACGGCCTTGTGAGCCGCGTCTACGAATTTGGTGGAGGAAGAGTGAAGGAACACCTCTGCGGCATTTACGATTTTTTGGAAATGAAGAAAATGGAGGAACTGAGCGAACTTGAGCGAAAGTAGGCGCACGCCGCTATTATCTATCTTGACATCTTCGCCTTTTGTGCCGACGCGGGACGCGCTGTCCACACACTATGTAAATCTCTACATAGCTCTGTGGACAGCGCGTCCCGCGCTGAGCATACCTATATTTATATAAGGGAGACTCTCTATAAAGGACTACTTTCCCACCGATAGTCGAGAGATAAATTCATTCACCGCTGCGCGATAAGTATCGCCCACTGGGATTTCAGCACCTGTATCAAGAACGATTGAGCTACGATTGAGCTCACGAATATGATTGAGATTTATCAGATAAGAGAAGTGGGCTGTTTGTTGATTCTTTTTGGAAATTGTCGCCAAAGGGCCTACTTTTGAAAATGTAAACAATGCGCTACCGTAGATCTAATTTTAGCAAGGGCGGGCTGAATTATCGTGCAAGTCGAATGCAATCAAGCTTGCTTGAATTGCTGAGCCGCAGCCGATGATGTCAATAAAAAACCAATGAAAAACATAGCAGAGCAAGCGTAGCGACACCCTAAGTTAACACATGTTGGAATAGTCGCGCCCTGAAAGAGCAAAAGCATTAAACGTGCGCTTTGGTTCTTCTCCATACAGCAATAATTCAGATTACTACACGCATTGGCGGAATTAGTAAAAACAAGTTGACGGGTTAACGGGTAAGTTTGCCCATATAGCATACTTACGCGTCAACCCGTCAACAGGTTAATCAATATGTCGTTCCTACTTCATCAACTTGGCAGTATGGCTCTTGCCGTCTGCCGTCTGTACGGTGATGTAGTACACACCCTCGGCATAGCGCGACATATCAATGCGCTCCGTGTCGGGTGCGGGGTTCTGGTTGATGTACAACAGCTGGCCATTGGTGGCGTGAATGGTGATAAGACGCATGGCCGGACCATTGGTGCTTGCTGTCACGTACGTCTTGACGCGACGTGGCATAATGTTCACCTGAGGAGCCTCAGCATCTGTCACACCTGTCACGGTGGGCAACTCTATGGCAAACGGCTCGTTGAGCGTACCAATCATGGCATTATCAACATAGGTCAGAGCAGCGTTGGTTGAACATATCTGACCATTGTGTGCCACGCGCACATCAAGTTGCGGTCCATTGCCATCGCCACTGATGGTTATGAAATACAGACCATCAATTTCGACCGATGTACCACGGCACTCGTCGTCAGCAAACACGCCTATCTCGGCACCACTTACGGGTTGGCCGCCTTGCGTGATGCGTGCTATAACCGTCATGTTGTTGGGATAAGCATGGCGATCAACAGGCGGGAAGGCCGACTGCACCTCGTTACTATTGGCAGCCTTGCGGCGGCGCATCTTGCTGGCAGGAGCCGCAGTGGGATAAGCAAGCTGGCGGCTGTTATCAGCTGCGCTGAAGTACATGTAGCCCTGTCCGGGTTCCATAGCCTCGAGCGAACCTATCCACTCATAGTCCTGATACATGGCAAATCCGTTCTGGCCCTTCACCATATCACCCGTAACGGGTGCCGCCGGAGCAAAGGCATAGAGCGGCGATGCGGTGTAAATGGGCGTGTAACCGAGCCATGTCCAGCCCTTGGCCAGTGTGACAGGCGTGGTGGCAGTAGTCACCTGTTCGCCCTTCACGCTGAAGTCTGCGGGCTGCTCCATATAGAGCATGTACATTTCCTTCACACTGAGCTGGTCAAGGCCACCCGTCCAGGCCAAGTTGTTGGCAGCAGGCACTGCAAACTGCTTTTGGTTCTTGAGCATGCGGGCTGTTGCAGCCACGGGGGCAAAGGTGCCGGTCACGGTGGCATCAACTGGCGTCACGCTGAACGACAACCACTGCCAGCCCTGATGCAGACTGAACTGCTGCTCTACGGCGTTGGTAGCATTAAGCACATACGGCTTCGTTACGCTGCCGTACACGGCATTGGCGCGGAAGGTCACCTTGTCAGCGGTTTCAACCACCGGGTGTACCTTGCCCGTGGCGGCATGCCATGCCTTGAAGCTGACGGGCGAGCCCGGGTCGTCGGAGTTGCCATAGATGGTAAGCATGGCAAAGTAGCAGTCGAAGCGCTTGTTGTAGACGGGCGAAGCCACACCCACACAAGTACCCTTGGCATTGAATGCTGCCACAAGGTCGGCGCCATTCTCTGACGGCACACCGTTGAATTGCAACTGGGCCACCATGTTCATGTTCATGTCATACTTAGCAGCATCAACACGCCAGTCGGGCTGCTGTCCTGTCACAGTGAGCTGCACGTGCAGCGGCTGTGCCACACCCTGGTTGCCAGTGAGGTAGAGCGTTGCCTCATAGCGGCCTGTTGCCACCGATGCAGGCACTGTCAGGCGCAACTTAGCTGTGCCAAGGGGCTTGAGCTGTCCGCTCTCGGTATTGAGCGTGAGCCATGAGGGCAATCCGCTGATAGTCCATGCCTCGGCGGCGCTGCTGTTGTTCACAATCTCAACCTCGGTGGTGAGTTTGTCGGCCTGTTGCTTGGCAAGCGTCAGCTGGCTGTCGCCCCAAAGCAACTGGTTCTGCTGCACATAGGCCGTCCAACTGATGGGGTCGGCCAAGTTGTTGTTCACATCGCGTATGCCACGCAGCGTAAAGTTGACGGTGCAACCCTCGAGCGCAGCGGCCGATTCGTTAAGGGTGATAACCACCTTGCGCTCCGATGCGGTAAAGTTGAATGCCACATTGCTGAGCTTGGGAGCAGCCTTCAAGCCGGGAGCCTCATCGCCAATGGCAGCCGAGCCACAGAGCTTGGCCTCGTGCGGCTTGGGTAGCGTGGTGGTGGCATGGTCGGCCATGTCGGCCACCACTTCGGCCTGGCTGTACTGGTTGAGCTGTATCTTCTCAAACGGATAGTAAGCCACCAGTCCACTCTCGGTACCTTCAAGGCGCTGCAAGCGTGCGGCGCGCAGCACATCGGCAGTAAGGCGGGCATTCCACAGGCGCAACTCGTCAAGCTGACCGTTGAAGTAATTGCTGTACACAAAGTCGGCAGCCCCCGCAGTCTGTGCGCGGCGCATCACGCCAAGCATCAGGCTGTCGCTCTGCAAGCGGATCGGGGCACTGGGTGTAAACTGTGCCACATTGTTACCGTCAACGTAGACAGCTGCCGTGCCGTCGTGCAGCACGTTCAGTGCAAAGTGGTGCCATTGGTTGTCAAGGCAGTCGGCTGTGCCAGTGGCCAGCATCTGGTCGTTCTGGCTCAGTTGCAGCTGGCCTTGGGCATTGAAAGCAGCCATCACGCCATCGGCATGGGTGCTGAAGAGCGTGGCCTGCTTGCCTGCCTCGGGCTTGTTGCCCTTAAACCACAGCTCGAGGGCATAATCCTCGTCGGTGGCGGGTGAGCATGAGGTCAGGTCAATGGCAGCATAATCGGTTGTACCGTTCAGGCTGACAGCCTTGTTGGGCGTAGCCATATACCACGAGGCGGCAGGCAGCGTGATGTGGCGCGAGCGAGCCACGTCGTTGGCTGTAGTGCCAGTGCCCTCGTTGAGCGGCCAGTAGCCGGCTATGTCGGCAGAGTTGGCCTGCTTGGTAGTGTACATGTCGGCCTTGGCCTCGGCGTATGAGCGGGCAGCGTTCCACAGGGTGAGTTCCTGCATGGCGCCCTTCATTCCGCCACCTATGCGCAGCGGGCCATTACCGTTGTAGGCGGGCACGGGCTGCGAT
>ERZ1504966.73-NODE-73-length-35450-cov-4.816923_pt1 | contig 35450 bp, 25 predicted proteins | sample MGYA00574584_ERZ1504966 | MGnify/ENA primary metagenome ERZ1504966 (study PRJEB39906, sample SAMEA3182065) | gut metagenome | biome: human; feature: gut; material: Stool; isolation source: human stools | place: Canada | collected 2013-01-28 ... | reverse complement strand
CACTAGATCGCTCGTCGGCAGCGTCAGATGTGTATAAGAGACAGGCTCCATGGAGTACTGACAGAAACGGCCGCTTATTAGGACATTGGTACCACAAATGGACAACCAGAGAACAAAAATAAGCAATAAATCACAAATTTAATAAAAAATCTGAACCTTTTTTATGAGATCCATAGTCTTAATAGATGTAAAGAAGAACGAAAACGTTTAAGTGCGTTGGGAGTAACACATGGGGTTTCATATAAGGGAGAAATCAGATGAGCAGACTTAGTAAGTATGTAAAAGAAAAAATCGTAAAGGTTCTGGTGGCAGCGCTGGTAGTGGGAACTGTCGCAGGGAACGGAACACTTACGGTACAGGCAGAGGAAGCGGCTACAGTAGTAGGGGAAGAGTCTGTATCCGGTGGTGACGCTGTTGTGAAAGAAAATGTAGTAGCTGATCCGGAGGTAACACCGGAAGCAACGACGATGGTTACACCGGAAGAGGCAGCAGGTGCAGGTCTTATCATGCCGCTGACAATGAATTTATGTGCGGAAGCAAATGAGACAGTAAATGCGGTGACTGTGGATATTGCTGGAGTTTTAGGAGCTGCCAATGGCTATGGAATTTTTGTAGAGGGAATTACGGAGCAGAGCGGTGACAGTGAAGCTAATATCTGCACAGGCAGTTTGAAATATTATAATAACATTGGCTATACAGGAAAAGGTACTATTTATGTAGATGGTGAATATACAGGTTCAGGCTCCAATATTAGATGTTCTAATCTGATTCTAAAATCAGCTTCTTTTGAGCAAAGAGGTAATCAATGGTTTGTAAATGGAGTTTATGTAGGAACCACTGAGCAGATTGGAAAAATTGAAAGAGGTCAGTTCGATCTGGCAGGAGCATTTACAGCTATTCGTACAAATGCTGAAAACTTGCATGCAATGGGAACGGAATTGAGTTCTAATGAGATTTCCTTGAATGATGGACAGAATATTTTTCGCGTAAATGGAATTTCGGATTTTGAACCTAAAGTAGCTGTGGAAAACGGTAAAACGGTTGTATTTAATATAACACCTGATGGTAATAATTTTAAGTTGGTAGGACAGAGCACATCTGGCATTGATAATTACCCGAAAGCAGATAATGCAAATTTGTTAGTGTATAATTTTGGAACATATGATGGAACTATTACTTTATCTACTACAAGAGGAACGATTCTTGCACCATGTGCTAAGGTGATTCTCGAAGCAGGAAATAATTCAGGTAGAATTGTAGCTGCAAATTTGCAAACGCAAGCAGAGTGTCACTTTAGTGGAAATGAGTGGCATCCCAGTGAAGAGCCTACGCCGACCGTGACACCGACGGCAACACCAACGGCAACACCTACGGCAACACCTACGGCAACGCCAACGGCAACACCAACGGCAACGCCAACTGCAACACCAACGGCAACACCAACGGCAACGCCTACGGCAACACCAACGGCAACACCAACGGCAACGCCAACTGCAACACCTACGGCAACACCGTCGACAACTCCTGACAACAACCCGACACCTACTCCGACTCCGGGCGCTCCGGATACGACGCCAACCCCGGATGATCCCGGCACCCCTGACGATCCCGGTACCCCTGCGGATCCTGTAACACCCGAGACACCGCAGGTACTTGGTGCGAGACGCCGCAGAATGGTGACGATCGAGGATGATCCGACACCTTTGGCAGACAGAGCAGTCCTCGGAGCATCGAGACGGCCGCAGACCGGCGACGCTTCCGATGCATGGAATCTTGGTTTCGCCTTATCCTTGACAGGTCTGGGAGCATGGCTTATCCTTAAGAAGAAGCAATAAGAACAGTAATGACATATAGTTACCATAAATTCATGAAAGAGGGTAAACAAATGAAAAAAAGATGGATGAGTCTGATTCTGACAGTAATCATGATGCTTAGCCTGGCAGGCTGCGGCAGGAATGCAAATCTGTCCTCTGTCAGCCGTGATCCGGCGGACAGCGACGGAACCGTATGGTTCGATGAAGAGGCGGTGGCGCTGGCAGGATCTGTACAGAGAGCCGGCATGAGCGAAGCAGAGATTGCCCGGGCCAATGAACTTCGCACCATGGCAACCGATGCACTGGCACTGGTGAATGCGAAGAGAGCAGAGAATGGACTTGCGGAGCTTACCTGGAGCAACGGACTGGAGTCCTGCGCTATGGTAAGAGCACAGGAAGCTGCTTCCAAATTCTCTCATACCAGACCGAACGGCAGAGACTGGTATACCGTGAACAGTGAACTGATGTGGGGTGAGAACCTGGCGAAGGGATATGATTCCGCACAGAGCGTGGTAGATGCCTGGATGGCTTCTCCCACCCATGCAGCGAATATCCTGGCAGGCGATTTTACGACCTGCAGCATTGCTGTCTATGAGACAGGTGGAAAACTGTATTTTGCACAAGAATTTGGTTATTGATCCCAAAAAGTTTCTGCCTAATGGGACAGAAAAATATAAATAAACAGACAAAACAGGGAAAGAGTTGATATTTTTTGAAATATTAACTCTTTCTTTGCACTCATAAGGTAGCAAAAAGGTTCGGAAAATGTTATAATGGTGATACAGCAGTAGTGTTAGCAGCATTGCAGAAAAATGCCGGCTTGAGAAGGTGGAGAGACATCTCGCCGGAGAAAAGAGGTACATTATGAGTGCAAAAACTACACAGAAGGGACAAAAGCGTCAGACCAATGGTAAGACCACGATCCGCGAGCGGCTGCAGAAGGCAATCCGGCGGCTGGTATTGCTATCGATCGTATCATTGGTCATTGTGTCTATGATCATGAATCTGTCAGGTACCCTGAGCAGACTGAAGGCTGATATGCAGGAGATCGCAAAGCTGTCAGCGGATCGGATCCGTCAGGAATTAACGGTATCGGAGACGATCGTATCTGAGCTGGGATGCAGCTATCAGCTTTCCGCGGCTGTATTTACACCGGCACAGAAGCAGGAGTATATTAATCAGCGCGTGGAAGCTTATGGAATGGTCAGGGGGAAGCTGATCGGAAGTAATGGTATCTGTGCCGCTGACGGAACGGATTATAATGATCGTGAGTATTTTAAACGGTCCATGCAGGGAGAAGTGGTGGTATCGGATCCCGTAATTGCCAAGACAGACGGAAAACTCAGCGTGATCATATCTGCACCCGTCTATGAAGGCGGAGATAAAGACGGTGAGATCATCGGCGTGGTATTTGTAGTACCGGATCCGGAGTTCTTAAATGATATTTGCGCAGCCATTTCTATCAGTGAGCATTCCGGATGCTACCTGTTGGGGTCTACGGGTATTACGATCGCACATAGTGATTCCGCCATTGCCCAGGAGCAGAAAAATAATATTGAATTGTCACAGACAGACAGCTCACTGAAGGGAATTGCTAAAATAGAGCAACAGATGCTTAAGGGTGAGACAGGATACGGAACCTATTTCAGAAAAGGTGCTTATACATTACAGGCGTATGCCCCGATTGATGGTACTGACGGCTGGATGGTGGCTGTAGATGCACCGGTTACGGATTTCCTGGGTTCCGTTGTAATAGGCATTATCATAGGTGCTGCGATCGGTGTGATCGCAGTGGCATACAGCATTTACAAGGCACAACAGATCGGACAGCGTATCGGGGAGCCGGTGGCACAGTGCACAGACAGAATACAGCTGTTAGCACAGGGTGATCTGCATACTCCGACACCGAAGGTAGAGACCGGCGATGAGCTGCAGATACTTGCGGAGGCTACCGCCAGTCTTTCCGATAATTTGCAGCAGGTAATCGGTGATACGGACTATCTGTTGGGAGAAATGTCTGAGGGCAATTTTGCGATCGTAAGTAATTGCAGGGAAGCCTACATAGGAGATTTCAGCGGATTACTGGAGTCTATCCGCAAGCTGAATCATAAGCTCAGTGAGACACTGGGTGAGATCAAAAATGCGGTAAGCCAGGTGTCTGCCGGCGCGGGTCAGATGGCGGATGCCGCACAGGGACTGGCAGAGGGTGCTACAGACCAGGCCGGTTCTGTGGAGGAACTGCAGGCGACCATTACGAACGTCACTGAGATCGTGGAGAAAAATGCCAAGGCTCTCGGAGCATCTTATGAGAAGGCAATGGAATATCAGCAACAGGCCAGAACCAGTGGAGAAGAGATGAAGGGACTGACCGATGCCATGCAGCGGATCAATGAGACTTCCAAGCAGATCAGTGATATTATCGGTGAGATCGAGGATATCGCATCCCAGACGAACCTGTTGTCCCTGAATGCAGCAATTGAAGCTGCCAGAGCGGGGGAAGCCGGAAGAGGTTTCGCCGTGGTGGCTGAACAGATCCGGAAGCTTGCGGATGACAGTGCACAGTCCGCGGTACATACCAGGGAACTGATCGAAACCTCGTTGCAGGAGATTGAAAAAGGAAATCAGATCACGGATAAAACGGCGGAAGCTTTGCAGAAAGTGGTGGAAGGTATTGAGGATCTGGCGAACGAGTCCAAGAAAGCCATGGAAGAATCCAATGCACAGGCAGATGCCATGTCCCAGATCGAACAGGGCATCGAGCAGATATCTACGGTGGTACAGAACAACTCCGCTACCGCAGAGGAGACTTCCGCTACCAGTGAAGAACTGTCTGCTCAGGCGACCAACATGAACGAACTGACAGATGCTTTCCAGTTAAGAAACGAGAAATAATCGGTGACGGTTATCATCAAGCCGGACATTTCCGCATACAATGCATAGAAACAAGCATTGGAGAGCAGCCGTGTTCGAGAAGCAGAATATACAGGAAACCATAAGTAAACTAAATAGTGACACAGTGAAAGGTCTTACCGAAGGTGAGGCCTTTCGTCGTTTACGGCAAAATGGCAGGAACGAGATGAGAGCTGCGCGGAAAAAGACAAAGATACAGCTTTTTCTGGAGCAGTTGAAGGATCCGCTGATCTACATATTATTGATTGCAGCGGTGGTATCCATTCTCCTGGGAGAAGTCAGCGATGCCTTGATCATCGGTACGGTGGTCCTGGTAAATGCGCTAGTGGGAATGCTCCAGGAGGGAAAAGCTCGAAAAGCACTGGAAGCGTTAAGAAAACTTACTACTCCCCGGACGATCGTGATCCGCGACGGCATCCGAAGAGAGATCCCCGCGGCGGAACTGGTGACAGGAGATCTGGTGGAGCTGGAGGCAGGGGCACGGGTTCCTGCGGATATCAGACTGACCAGAAGTGCGAACCTCCAGGTGGAAGAATCCGCGCTCACCGGAGAATCTGTCCCGGTGGAGAAAGATGCCCTGTTCCTGGCAGACTGCAGGCAAGAGATCCCGTTAACCGAACGGGTCAATATGGTCTATATGTCCACAGTGGTGACGAACGGTCATGGGGAAGGGCTGGTGGTGGCCACCGGCATGGATACGGAGATCGGCAGGATCGCTTCCATGATCACGGATACGGAAGATGAGATGACACCATTACAGAAGCGGCTGGGAGATCTGGGGAAGCTATTGAGTATTCTCTCTCTGGGGTTGTGCGCCGGACTGTTTTTGCTGGCGGTATTTCAACATAGAAATATTCCGGAGATGCTTCTGGTAGCGATCTCACTTGCGGTTGCCGCAGTACCGGAAGGGCTGCCGGCAGTAGTCACGATCTGCCTGGCCCTGTCAGTGACCAGAATGGTCAAAGTGCACACCATCATTCGAAGACTTCCTTCGGTGGAGACACTGGGAGCGGTCAGTGTGGTCTGTTCGGATAAGACAGGAACACTTACCCAGAACCGACTCACTGTGGAGAAATGCTGGTGGTACGACGTGATGGAGGATGTCACGGGGACAGGTGGCAGAGGGGAACACCGCATTCTGCCGGAGCTGTTGAGAGGGATGCTTTTGTGCAATGATGCTTCGCTGCGGGGAGAGCAGCGCATCGGAGATCCCACGGAGCTGGCACTTTTAGACTTTGGGGCGAAATACGGTCTGCAGAGAGAGCGGCTGGAGCGGCAGTATCCCCGCTTTGATGAGATCCCCTTTGATTCCGAGCGGAAAATGATGACGACCTGTCATAGGCTTCCCGGTGGCAGATCCGGGAGAGGGATTGCCTATACCAAAGGGGCTCCGGATGTGATCCTGCAGCACTGTACCCATATTTTACAGGAAGGAAGGAGCGTTCCCATGACCTCCACGCAGCGGAAGCGGATAGGTGAGGCTGTGGAACGGATGAATTCCCTCTCTCTTCGGACACTGGCAGCGGCACAGAGTGAAGACTGCAGAGGTGGGGAAGAGGGAATGACGTTCCTTGGTATCGTGGGAATGCGGGATCCCGCCAGACCGGAGGCTGGGGAAGCCGTGGAGATCTTCCGTCATGCGGGGGTGACCACGGTGATGATCACGGGAGATCATGTGGATACTGCCTATGCCATTGCCAGACAGCTGGGGATCGCGGGACACCGCAGCCAGTGTATTACGGGCAGAGAACTGGAACGGCTGGATGACACTTCTTTTTTAAAGAGAATTAAGGACTTAAGAGTCTATGCAAGAGTCACGCCTGCACAGAAGGTGCGGATCGTGAAAGGGCTACAGCTAAATGGGGAGATCGTGGCGATGACCGGTGACGGGGTCAATGATGCCCCCTCCTTAAAAGCGGCGGACATTGGTGTCGCTATGGGAACCGGAGTGGATGTCGCCAAACAGGCAGCGGATATGATCCTTGCAGATGATAATTTTGCCACCATTGAAAAAGCCATCGAGGAAGGCAGAGGTGTCTATGAGAATATCCGGAAATCGGTGATTTTTCTGCTATCGTCCAACCTGGGAGAACTGATGACCATGTTTGTGGCGGTGGCAATGGGGCTGGCATCTCCATTAAAATCCAGCCATATCCTTTGGATCAATCTGATCACGGATTCCCTTCCGGCACTGGCGTTGGGAGTGGATAAAAATGACAGCAAAAGCCTGATGCGCTGCCCGCCCAGAAAAGCATCGGAGAGCCTGTTTGCCAGAGGAGGAATAGCATGTACGTTGTTCTATGGAGCATTGATCACCGTGATCGGACTGGCGGCATTTCTGGTGCTTCCCTGCGGGATCCTGGCGGCGGAAGGGGAGCTTGTGGGCAATCCGTTTACCTGGGTAGAACGCCTCAGGGAACTGATGTCCCGGGAACAGATACTGGCGAAATCGCAGACCTATGCGTTTACTGTGCTGGGAATGTGCCAGCTGTATCATGCCATCGGCATGCGTGATGTACAGAAGTCCGTATTTGCCATGAGCCCCCGGGATAATCTGCTGATGGTGGCAGCATGTATCATCGGTTTCATCCTGCAGTTTGCCGTGACGGAGATCCCATTTCTCATCAGGGCTTTCGGTACCTCGCATCTGTCGGGACAGGAGTGGCTTCTATTAAGTGTATTGGCAGCATTTCCGCTGTTTGCGCATGAGGTGATAGTGTTGTTTACAAAAAATTAACAAAATCCTCGCATGGAGTTTATGGTCAATTGTTACAATAAAAGTGATCATAAACTATCGTGGGAGGGCAAAATGATGAAAACAATCCGGAAAACAGCAATTGTAATGCTTCTGTTCGTTTATTTTCTGACCTATGGTGTGCTGCCGCAGGTGTTGGCAGCCGGTAAAGACACTCCCATGATCGTGGTGGCTCACCGGGCAGGGGCTAAGGTAGCCCCGGAGAATACGCTCGCGGCACTGGAGCAGGCTATCCGGGACGGAGCCCCCATCGCCGAGATCGATGTACAGCAGTTATCCGACGGGACACTGATCGTGATGCATGACAGCAATTTCAAGCGTACTGCGGGCGAGGATGTCTGTGTGTGGGATACAGAGGCAGACGTGCTTTCTACACTGGAAGTGGGAAGTACATTTTCTGCAGCATACAGAGGAGAACAGATCCCGACACTGGAAGAGATGCTTGCCTGTGCCGAGGACCGGATCACATTAATGATCGAATTAAAATACTCCGGGCAGGAGCAGGAACTGGAGGAGAATGTCCTTGCGCTGCTTCAGGAGTATGATATGGTGGACGAATGCATCATAGGATCCATGAATAGGGGAATCCTGCAGAGAGTAAAGGAACTGGAGCCGGACATCTCCACAGTATATATTGCCCATGATCTGGGAGAGGATGACTATGATCTGGATTATGCGGACAGCTATAGCATCGAAGGGAAAAATCTTACAGCAGACATGGTGGAAGCCATCCATTACGAAGGAAAATCCGTATATGGCTGGACAGCCAACACCTCCGGTGCCATGCGGCAGATCGTGAATAGCGGAGCGGATGGAATTGTCACGGACGATGTGCGCCTGCTACAGGCATTTTTGAGAGAAAATGCTTGCCGCAAAGCGTTTGAAAGTGTATACTAAATTATTAGGTATGAGGGGATGAAAGAGGTTAGACATGGGAAAAATATGGGAATTTTTTGAACATCTGGATGAGTATGTGTATGTATCGGATCCGGAGACGAATCAATTAGTATATATGAATCAAAAAGCTTTGAAGAGCTATGGCTTTCAGAGTAAGGAAGAGATTGTCGGGTTAAAGTGCTATGAGGTGTTACAGGGGAATTCCGCTCCCTGCAGTATCTGCAATAATGAGCAGCTCAGACCCGGCTATTTTAAGGAATGGGAATATTACAATCCGGTAGTAAAAACGGATTTCCGTATCAAGGATACCCTGGTGGAAGACGATGGCAGAATGCTGCGCATGGAGATCGCTATTGACTGTGGGCATTCCGGGGACAGGGAAACCTCTATGGATTACCATGAAATGGAAGCAGCAATGAATCAGGCGATCCGTGTTGCACTCAGACAGGAAACTCCGAATCAGACTTTGGAGGTATTGCTGGAGCTTCTGGGGAAAACAATGGAGGCAGACCGTACCTATATTTTTGAAAAAAATGATCATGGCCATGATGATAATACATATGAGTGGGCAGCCAGAGGCGTGATACCGGAAAAGGATAATCTGCAGGATCTGCCTCCGGAGGTTTGTGACCAGTGGTATCAGAAGTTCGCAGGGAATCAGAATATTGTGACAGAGAACCTGAGCGAGATCCGGGATACAGATCCCGAAATGTATGAAGTACTGTCGAGACAGAATATTCATTCATTAGTAGTCGTACCATTATATGATGATGAAAAAGTGATCGGTTTCTATGGAGTGGATAACCCTCCGGCAAAATATATCGATTTTGCATCGGAGATCCTGCAGATCATGGGACATTTTATTGTATCTTCCATAAGACGCCGTAATCTCGTGAGAAGGCTGGAGATCATGAGCTATACGGATCCGTTGACCGGATTTGGGAACCGTTATGCCATGGAAAAATATGTGTCGGGGATTCTTCCTCAGACGAAGATTGGCGTGGTGTATTGCGATGTTACCGGTCTGAAGCGTGTCAATGATGAAGAAGGACATTCGAAAGGAGATCAATTGATCCTCAGAGCCTGTGACTGCCTGCGGGGAACCTTGAAGGAATTCGACCTGTTCCGCATCGGCGGAGATGAATTCGTAGCTCTGTGCAGAGGCATGGAGGAGGGAGAGCTGTACCGTGAAGTAGAGGAACTGCGGACAGAGCTTGACCGGGAGCATGTCACCATGGCTGTCGGAGCCGCAGTGAATACGCTGGGGGCAGTCGGATTTGATCATCTTCTGACAGAACCGGAGCGGCGTATGTATCAGGACAAGGCAGAATATTATAGGAAGAGCGGATTGAACCGCAGAAGACAGTAAGCCCGCATATGATCGTTAGGAGAACCGGATGAAAATAGCGGTATGTGATGATGACAAAGGCTGCCTGGATAGTATGAAGCGGTTGCTTGCAGGATATCCGGGAATCAGCAGAACAGAATACTACCAGAATCTGTCTCAGCTCTCTGAGGCATTGGAAAACGGCATGGGTTATGATCTCGTGCTGATGGATATCGAATGGGAGGGCAATGAGCAGGATGGGATAGCGTATGCGGCGCAATATAACGCACGCAGTCCACAGACCTGGTTTATTTTTGTGACGGCATATAATGATAAATTTTCTGAGAAAATCTTCTGGGAGAAGGTCAATCTGTGCGGTTTCCTGGTAAAACCGGTCCGGAAGGAACATCTGGAAAAGCTTTTGGACAAAGTCAGAGAAAAAATATTCAGCAGCGAGGCACTGATCTTGCAGCATGGAGGAATCACGGAGAAAATTGCTAACAGTCAGATCCGGTATATAGAGAGCAATGCGCATCAGCTGTTGATACATACAATTTCCGGAGAAGTCTCTTTATATGAAAAGCTGGATGTCTATGAGAAAAAGCTGCACAAGGATTTTCTGCGGGTACATAAAAGCTTTTTGGTGAATATGCAGTATATCCGCAGGATTGAGATGAAGGAGGTTACACTGCAGGACGGAACCGTGCTTCCTGTCAGCAAGACCAAATACAGTGCTTCCAGAGATAAATATTTTCGTTATATGAGGGCAATGCTATGATATGCTATATAATGTGTATCCTGTTGTGGATCGCGTATCTGTGGCTGGACTGCATGGTGGTTGCTTATGCGTTTGAACCGCGCAGGGATAGTGTCAGACAGGCAGGCATCATTCTGGGCCTGATGGCAGCACAGCTGCCGGCAGCTGCACTGAAATTTTTGTTTAACGATAATGTGCTTGTTCGTTATGGCGCCATGATAGCGGTCGGTATCGTCACCGTAGCATATGCAGCTGTATTTCTGAAAGGAACGATAGGCCAAAAAGTGCTGTTTATGCTATGCGGATATCTGACAGCTTTGCTGGCGGAAATGCTCAGTATCGGTATTTTGAACAAGTATATGGAGCAAAAGCCACAATTGTCTTACTATACACCGACAATGGTATTGTTGTTATCGGTAGTATTGACAGTGACAGCCATATTTTTTCTGATTTTTCTGGTCGTATGGAAGAAAATTGTCGAAAAAGAATCCTTTGACGTCAGTATTATTATTGTGTTCAGTGTATTTCCTGTCAGCCAGCTGCTTATGATCACTGCGATCAATGAGCAGGTATTCCGGAATATGACGCTGTATACCGGGTGGATACTGGCAGCGGCCATACTGGGCTCCGTTGCAGACGGTGTGTTGTTGTATACCCTGCTTCGCCAGCAACAGCTGCAGGAGCTGAAACTTCGTCTCAGCGAGGTACAGAGTACCTGGGAAATTGCCGAGAATCATTATCATGAGATTGAAAACAGGCGGGAAGAATTCGCCAAGATCCGGCATGACATGCGCAACCAGCAGATGGTGCTGCAGGAGCTGTTGCATCAGGGGGAATATGAGAAGGCGGAAAAAATGCTGGAGACATTGACCGATACGGTGGCGGCTACGACGGAATACCTCTATTGCGGTGACCCTGTATTCAATGCCATCATGGGGGAGACCGAGAAGGCCTGCCGGGAGAAAAGGATTGCCTTTCAATACGATCTGGAGATTCCCCAAAAGCTGAAGCTGGATCCGGTGGCAATCTGCAGTATACTGTCAAACCTAACCAGAAATGCTGTGGCAGCAGCGGAAATGACGGAGAGAGAAGAAGCGTTTTTGTCCGTAAAGGCGGCAGTAAAAGGGGACTATCTGCATATCTGCGTGGAGAACAGCAGAGCAAAAAAGCTTCCCGGAAGGCCGGGGAGAAAAGGCTATGGACTGGAGATTCTGCATGATCTGGTGGAACGCAATCACGGACAGATCGATGTACAGCCCGGTGAAGGAAGCTTCCGGGTGGATGTTACCGTAGAGAATTTTTGAGAATTTCTATCAGGCAGTTTCCTTGACAGGAGCTGCTTTTTTATTTATTATTTATATGAGTTAGGAACAACTAACCAAAACAATATACAGGAGGTGAGCAATTTTTGAGTCAGGAAACATGGGAGATCCTGTGCGGAATGAAAACAGACGATGTGGAATTGCAGCTGGCATTGCAGTGCGCACCGCTTATTACAGGACTTAAAATATCCAATCTGCTGACGATTTCATCGGACGGCTTTTGTCTGGTAGAGAAGATCATCTCAGGAAGTTTTATTTCCATGTATCCGTTATTGGAAACGGAAGAAAAAACAGTCATACTGCTGTATCAAAAGGAACGGCTGGAGAAATATCTGCGAATGATGCAGGTACAGAAGCTGCTGACAGAGGAAGGGTATCCTTCCTGTCTGCTGGAAGATATTCTGCCGGTCTTGTGCGAAAAGTATGAGGCTTATGCAGAAACCAAAAATGATTTTCCCCATGAGCTGGGGTTACTTTTGGGGTATCCACCGGAGGATGTGGAAGGATTCATCAGACACCGTGGGAAAAATTGCCTCTGTACCGGGTACTGGAAGGTATATGCGGATAAAGAGAGGAAACTGCGGCTTTTTGAAAAATATGAATATGCAAAGGAAAATTTGATTCAGCTGCTGTATTATGGATTAAAAATGACGGAGATTATAGAGATCTGCGGAAGTACAGCAGCATAAAAGGAACAAAAAGTGCGGAAAACGGAGGAAAATGAAATGGATAAGATTTATGTAGTATTTTGGACACAGGGCGGCAATACCCAGGCAATGGCGGAAGCCATCGGAGAGGGAATCCGGGAGGCTGGAAAAGAAGCGGAAGTAGTATTCGTGACAGGAGCGGATATAGAAGCACTGAAGGCGGCACCCAAATTTGCTTTGGGATGTCCGGCCATGGGCGCGGAGGTGCTGGAAGAAGCGGAGATGGAACCCTTTGTATGCGATGTAGAAGGCTTTGCTTCCGGGAAAAAGATTGCGCTGTTCGGTTCTTACGGATGGGGAGACGGTGAGTGGATGAGAGACTGGACCACCCGCATGGAAGCAGCGGGAGCAACGGTGTTAAACGGCGAAGGACTGATCTGCCATGAAACTCCGGATGAGGACGGATTAAATGCATGCAGGGAACTGGGCAGACAGCTGGCTGATGCATAATGGTAATGTGAGAACATAAAATACAGCACATAGAAAAAGGATTCGACATGCGAGATGCCGGATCCTTTTTGCTGTCGGAATTAAGATTTTTTACTGCCGCTGATATAATAGCGCTCCTGCTCCACGGTCTCGGGAACCGGGATGTTGCCATTTTGCAGCTTACGGGTCAACACATCCAGATGATGCAGTCCCTGTGCCACCTTGATCTTACGACGGTCTAAAAGCTCGCTATACAGCGGATTCTGTGCAAGTGTATTGCAGATATCCTCTGGGAACGGGCAATAGGTGAACATGATCTGACGGGCCACCTTGTTCAGCCTTGGGGATCCGGCACCTTCGAACAATACCCAGATCATATAATCTCTTACGAACATTTCTTTGAAGCTGTTCTTGGCACGCTGTAAGCTGGATTTCACTTTTTCCTTAGCTTCAGTGCTCAGATCATGATTCTTGCGATAGAACTGAATATAATCGAAATATTCGCTGGTCAGGGAACTTACGGAGACATCGTTCCAACGGTTGCCCTGGACTCTCTTGCACAGCTCCCAGCGGAATTCTCCGGTGAGGTGGGTGAAAGTAGTCTTCAGATCCTCCATGTGGAAAATGGAGAATACCATACGTCCCGGACTGTTCCGGCGTTTACCTTCGATCTCCTGCCACATGACACCGCGGATGCCGACATTCGGCATGAGGATGATATCCGGCAGATATTCTAAATGTATTGTTTCCTTGCCCATGACATCTAAGTGCGCCATATCCAGACTTTCCCGGTAGAAAGCGGTGTAATCCACCAGACGGATCTCTTCGAGGATCTCTGACACACGGGATACAGTGACATAGGAGCTTTCCAGATCTTTCAGTACATCGTCTGCGCAGAACAGCGGACAGAAGGTAGTGATCCGTCCGAAGGTGATCTTGTTGACCTGCGGGAACATATTCTTAAGCTCGTAATTGACCTTTGCCATGGCGTTGTTCTCCAGGGCTCTCAGCTCAGCATCGGTAATGTTGCCGCCCACTTTCTGCTTATGGATATAGTCGGAATAATCCTGATCGAATTCGTTCCGGCTGGGAGACTTCTGCCCGCGGAAGATCGCCATCAGCCAGTCATAAAAAGTGTAGACTCCGGCAGTACTGTGGTCGGTCATGGCTTCCGCCAGACGATACAGGATCACTGCATTTTTCAGACCTGCCAGTTCCTCGTCCACATAGCCGAAATATAAAAACATCCGCACCGGCATGGGAATGTCCGGCTGTTTAAGTGTCTGGGTGAACAGGAGCGAATACAGCAGGTAGAATTCTTCGGTCAGCTGCCTGCGAAGCAGTGCAACTTCCTGATCTTGGGAACTGCGGTCGGAGAGCAGCTTGTAAGCATGCACATGTTGACGGAAACTGGCCACAGTATCCAGATCGGGACCGGCATATTCCAAAATCGTATTCAGAGAACCTGCCAGCCTGCCGAGAATCTCGGAATCATCTGAAGAACCGGAATCCGCGGAGTCTGCCGATCCCATAAGGCTCAGACTGCTCTGGAAACTCTGGGCTCTGGAGGTGAACAGATTCTGATCTATGAAAAAGAGATCTCCGGCCTTGGACAGCATCCGCTGAATACGATCGTACACTACTTTACTGTCTTCGTTATCCTGCCCGAGCTTGTAATACAGCGAGGTGTAAAAATCAAAAAGGTCATTGCCGGATTCCTGGAAGTAAAATCCACCGATCTGCTGCAGATAGTGGAACTGCTCCTCCAGACTCTGATAGGTGCGCCGGAAATCCAGACTTCCCTTGCGGAGCATGCCGATGGGAAGATCCACTTCCTGAACCATGATGCGGTAATTGTCGGAGGCCAGGATATGGTTTAAACCCATGTAATACCCATTCAGCCAGATATCCGGTGAATCGTCTCCCAGAAAAGCATTGAGTTCATCGAAATGCTCCAGAGAACGTGCCGGTATGCGATAGCGGTCACACAGGGATTTATAGGTGGAGATATCATCGTTCAGGGTGCGGTAGAGCTCACTGCAGTTTAACTCAGAGATCGAGCTGCGGTTTAACAGAATATTGATCTGTCGAAAACAGGACAATAAAAAAAGCCTGGCTACATCCGGATGCTTTTGCAGAATATCGTTCAGGGAATCCAGACTGGTCAAAGGATAGGTCAGGATCGTGGTATCCTCCAGAGTGGTGTAACTGAGCAGATGGATCTCGGAGCAGATCTCACAGATGCCGATGACATCTCCCTTGCCCAGCGGATAAGAACCGCCCGGATAGGAGACATCCACCCTGCCGTTTGTGATCAGGTGCAGTGCCGTCATTGGCTGCCCATAGCTATATATAGTTTTACCTTTCTCTAATACAATTCCAGCCATTCCAGTACCTCTTCTTCATTCGGAAACCTTATGATAATCAATTATACACCATAATACCAACAATTTTCTACTGTACTTTTGATAGAAATGTGATAAAATAAAAATACATATGTGTCACTTTTATATCGACCGAAGAAAAAAGTGATATTTTCAGTAGAAAATGGTGTACGGAAAGGTATGTTGGGGTTATGGAACAGAGCAGTGAATACAGAGAACAATTGCTGGAATCATATAAGCAGGCGGTGAGACCGTTACTTCCCTATCTGCCGTGGCTGGAACAGAGCGCCGGCAAAAAAGCCAGTTCGCTGTACAGCGGGCAGGATATCGGAGTCCATTCTGTGTCATTCCCGGTATATGACGGAACGCTTTTGAATTTCGTGCGGGAAGCCGGGAAGAGTCCTCTGATGGATCGCAATTATGCGTATATATATACCAGACATCGGATCTGTACCCATCAGGACGAACGGAATATGATTCAAAAAGCCGGCTGGAAAGAATGGGACATCTTAAGAGGCATTCTGTCGAAGTATGTTTTAGGCGGCAGGACCAAGGGGAATCTGTGGAGTGAAGCGGTATCGGAGCAGATTTTCTACCTTGTCATCAGACAGATGCAGGAAATTATAGAATTTTGGGATAAATCACCGGCAAACGGTAAGATCTGAGTGGGGAAAGGCAGGACAAGGTTCATGGGAGAAAAATCAGTACAGAAAAAGCGGTACATTGTAGAAAAAGCCAGAGATGTCTTTATGGAGAAGGGCTTTAAAAAAGTAACAATGAAGGATATTGTGGAAGCCTGCGATATCAGCCGCGGAGGTCTTTATCTGTATTTTGAGAGTACAAGTCAGATTTTTATGGAAGTGCTGCGCATGGAGAGTGAAGAGGCGGATGATGTATTTTCCGACAGCATTACGGAGGATGCTACCGCAGCAGATATTCTTCTTCTGTTTTTAAAGGAGCAGAAAAAGGAGCTTCTCCGCAAAAAAAATACGCTGACACAGGCAACCTATGAATTTTATTTTGAAAACGATCTGCCCAAGCGGGATAACATTCTGAAGAAGCAGTTTGATTCCGCAGTGAAGATCATAGAGAAATTGATCGAAGCCGGAGTGGAAAACGGTGAATTTTTGTGTGAGGACTGTGAAGGAACCGCGAGAAATATCATGTTTGTCCTGGAAGGACTGAAGATCTCGGCGCAGACCATCGGTGTGACAGCAGAGGCAGTGGATCGAGAGATCCTGTATCTGTTGCGTGGATTAGGTGTGGAAGAATAAGCAGACAACGTTTGATGATGCTTCAGGGAAGATTTCCTGGAGCATTTTCGCTGTAAAGGAAGGTAAGCAGAGAGGTAAGTTATGATAGAATCGATCATCAGTATGGAACTTCCGGCAGGAGGGCATCTGGCAATCCGCAGGAACCGGATCTGTCCGGAGCAGGAGACGAAACAGTGCCGCCGGATCAGCCTGGTCTCCGGTATCCACGGAGATGAACTGGAAGGGCAGTATATCTGTTATGAGACGGCGAGAAGAGTAAAGGAGCATCCGGAATATCTGAAGGGGATCGTGGACATCTATCCGGCATTGAATCCGTTAGGGATCGATATGGCGAGCCGCACGGTGCCGAGACTGGAGATGGACATGAACCGCATGTTCCCGGGAGATGCTTCGGGGGATATGATGGAGCGGATCACTGCAGCAGTGGTGGATTCCATTATTGGATCGGATATCTGCATGGATCTGCATGCCAGTGATATTTTCGTGCGTGAGATCCCACAGGTACGACTCAGCGAGGATTTCGCCGAGGCCCTGCTTCCCTATGCGAAAATGACCAACGCCGATATGATCTGGATGAATGCTACTGCCACGGTGCACGAATCCACCCTGGCGCATTCCCTGAATCTGCTGGGCGTTCCTACACTGGTACTGGAAATGGGGCAGGGGCATGATATCCACAGATCCTTCGGCAACCAGATCGTGGACGGAATTTTTCACATCATGAGTGAAATGGACATCTGGGAGGGACCGGAACCTGTAGTACAGGAGCCTGCGGTATCCAGTGACGGCGAAGTGGAATTTATCCGCAGCGCGGTGGACGGTGTGTTCCTGCCGTTGATCGAGCACAACCATTATGTGAAAAAGGGAGATCTGATCGGGGAGGTAGTAGACCCGTTTGAGGGCACGGTAAAACAGCAGATCCGTACCGAACGGGGAGGACTTCTGTTTACACTGCGGGCATATCCGGTGGTCTATGAAGGAGACCTGCTGGCGAGAATCCTGACGGAGTGAGAAAATTATGTTTGAAAGAGATATTTATACCATACATTCGACTTACAGAGAAGATATGCATATAAAGGGCTTCCAGTTCGGCAAGGGGGAAAAGTCGGCATGCATCGTGGGAGCAGCCAGAGGAAATGAGATCCAGCAGATGTATATCTGCTCCCAGCTGGTGAAGACACTGCGGGAGTTGGAGAATAACGGCTGCATCAGTGCCGGGAAACAGATTCTGGTGATCCCAACCATTAATGCCTATTCCGTGAACATCAGCAGACGTTTTTTCGGCGTTAAGGAAGCGGACATTAACCGGAGTTTTCCGGGCAATGATTATGGGGAACCGGCTGACCGGCTGACCAATGCACTGCTTACGGAGATCAAAGATTACGTATACGGCATCCAGTTTACGTCCTTCTACCGGCCGGGAGAGTTTGTACCGCATGTGCGTATGATGGAGACGGGATATCAGAATACTTCTCTGGCAAATCTGTTCGGACTGCCCTATGTGGTGGTGAGAAAACCGGTGCCCATTGATACCAAGACCCTGAATTATAACTGGCAGGATGAGATGACGGCAGCTTTTTCCGTCTATACGAACCAGAACAGCCAGATCGATGAGGCAAGCGCAAGGCAGGCTGTGGCAGCGGTCTTACGATTCTTAAAGCGGATGGGACTGATCCGGTACGAGAGCCATTCCGGCTATATCAGTCATGTATTATATGAAAAGGACTTAAGCGATGTACATACGAACCGGGCGGGAATTTTCCGGGGGAAGGTACATGCGGGAGACGATGTACGTTACGGCAATGAGATGGCAGAGATCATAGATCCTTACGACGGATCGGTACGGGAGACCATTCTGGCACCCACCGACGGCATCGTATTTTTTGCCCATACGGAGGCACTGATCAGCGAGAAGGATATTGCCTATCGGCTGATCCACAGACTGCACGAATGACGAACCGCTCAAAAAGGCAGGTAAAATCGGTCTAAATTTGTTGTTTTCTGCTATTGTGGGAAAATATAGTATGTTGTATGATACTATTCAGAACCATGTAAATATAATCAGATGTTCGTCAAAGGCTCGCATTTGTAAGGGCATCTGATTATATTTATATGGTGAGATAACCACATGAGCAAAAAGTAAGCATCGTAAGATGCGGTTTTGCGAATGGGGTTCTGAATAGTGTCGCATAGTATAAAATTATTATCGGAGGAGAGACATGGGCAACGTAAGACGTATCTATGTAGAGAAAAAGGAACCTTATGCCGTCAAGGCAAAAGAGCTGCATGATGAACTGAAAAATTATCTGGGCATCGATGTGGCAAAGGTTCGTGAGTTTATCCGCTATGATGTGGAGAATATTTCGGATGAGGTGTTTGCAAGAGCCTGCAAGACTGTATTTTCCGAGCCTCCCGTAGATGATCTGTATGAAGAGACCATCGAGATTCCCGCGGATGCAAAAGTATTTTCCGTAGAGTTCCTTCCCGGACAGTTCGATCAGAGAGCGGATTCCGCAGTGCAGTGTGTGAAGTTCTTAAAAGAGGACGAAGAACCTGTGATCCGTACCGCAGTCACCTATATGATCGAAGGACAGGTGTCCGACGAAGAATTTTCCAAGATCAAATCTTACTGTATCAACCCTGTAGATTCCAGAGAGACCGGCATGGAGAAGCCGGATACTCTGATCACGGTGTATGATGATCCCGCTGATGTTGCTATTTTTGATGGTTTCAGAGATATGGACGAAAGCAGCCTGAAAGCGCTGTACGAATCTCTGGGACTTGCCATGACATTCAAAGATTTTAAACATATTCAGAATTATTTCCACGATGATGAGAAGAGAGATCCTTCCATGACGGAGATCCGTGTACTGGATACCTATTGGTCCGATCACTGCCGCCACACTACTTTTTCCACCGAGCTGACCGACGTGGAATTCGGTGAGGGTTATTATCGTTCTCCCTTAGAGACCACTTACCAAAGCTATCTGGATACCAGAGAAGAAATCTTTAAGGGCAGAGAGGATAAGTTCGTCTGCCTGATGGATCTGGCGCTGATGGCAATGCGGAAACTGAAAAAGGACGGCAAACTTGACGACATGGAAGAATCTGATGAGATCAATGCCTGCTCCGTAGTGGTTCCCGTGGAGATGGATTACGGCGACCACAGAGAGACCGAGGAGTGGCTGGTATTTTTCAAGAACGAGACCCACAATCATCCTACAGAGATCGAGCCTTTCGGTGGCGCTGCCACCTGTTTGGGCGGTGCTATCCGTGATCCTCTGTCCGGTCGTGGCTATGTATATCAGGCGATGCGTGTCACCGGTGCAGCAGATCCTACCGTTCCCGTATCCGAGACACTTCACGGCAAGCTGTCCCAGAAGAAACTGGTAAGAGGCGCAGCCAGCGGTTATTCCTCTTACGGTAACCAGATCGGTCTGGCTACCGGATTTGTAAAAGAGATCTATCATCCCTCTTACGTAGCAAAGCGTATGGAGATCGGTGCTGTTATGGGCGCTGCTCCCCGCAAAAATGTCATCCGTGAGACCTCCGATCCCGGTGATATCATCATCCTCCTCGGCGGACGTACCGGACGTGACGGCTGCGGCGGTGCTACCGGATCCTCCAAGGTACATACCGATACCTCCATCGAGACCTGTGGTGCCGAGGTACAAAAGGGTAATGCACCTACCGAGCGTAAGATTCAGAGACTGTTCCGCCGTGAGGAAGTCAGCCGTCTGATCAAAAAATGTAATGACTTCGGTGCCGGCGGTGTGTCCGTTGCCATCGGTGAGCTGGCAGACGGTCTGACCGTAGATCTGGACAAGGTACCTAAAAAGTATGCCGGACTGGACGGCACGGAACTGGCAATTTCTGAGTCCCAGGAGCGTATGGCAGTGGTCGTAGACCCTAAGGATGTGGATACCTTCTTAGACTATGCCAAGGAAGAGAACTTAGAGGCTGTTCCCGTGGCGGTAGTTACCGAGGAGCCGAGACTGGTACTGAACTGGAGAGGCAAGCCTATCGTAGATCTGAAGAGAGCTTTCTTAGATACCAACGGTGCGCACCAGGAGACCAGAGTAAAAGTAGATATTCCTTCTGAAGAAGAGAATTATTTCGATAAATGGGCCGTTCCCGCAGTAGGCGAGAAGCTGGAAGAGGGAGATGTGAAGGGTGCCTGGGTGGCACTGCTTAACGATCTCAATGTATGTTCCCAGAAGGGTCTGGTGGAGATGTTTGACTCCTCCATCGGTGCCGGCAGTGTACTGATGCCTTACGGCGGAAAATATCAGCTGACCGAGACCCAGACCATGGTAGCCAAGCTGCCCGTACTGGAAGGCAAGACCGATACCGTGACCATGATGAGCTACGGCTTCGATCCTTACCTGTCCTCCTGGAGCCCTTATCACGGAGCTGTCTATGCAGTGACAGAGTCCATGGCGAAGATCGTGGCTTCCGGCGGTGATTTCAGTAAGATCCGTTTCACCTTCCAGGAGTACTTCCGCAGAATGACCGGTGATCCCGAGCGTTGGAGCCAGCCTTTCGCAGCACTCTTAGGTGCTTACGATGCACAGATCGGTTTCGGTCTGCCCTCCATCGGCGGTAAGGACAGTATGTCCGGTACCTTCAATGACATTGATGTACCGCCCACACTGGTATCTTTTGCAGTGGATGTGGCGAAATCTGGTGACATCGTTACTCCGGAACTGAAGACACCCGGCAACAAGCTGGTGCGCTTCTCCATTGACAAAGACGATTTCGACATTCCCATGTATGAGAATGTGGCAGAATTATATGGCAAGATTCACGAGCTGACTGAGAATGGCACCATCGTATCCGCATATGCGCTGGATTCCAAGGGTGTGGCAGCAGCCGTATCCAAGATGGCATTCGGTAACAAGCTGGGTGTGAAGATCGATGATGAGGTTACCACAGACGACCTGTTCGACAACGGACTGGGTGATATCCTGGCAGAGATTCCCGCAGACAAATTTGCTGCATTGGACGAGAAGGAGCTGGATTACACCGTCATAGGTACCGTGACCGAGGAACCTGCATTCGTATACGGTGATGCGAAGATCACCATGGATGAGGCACTTGCTTCCTGGACCTCCAAGTTAGAGAAGGTATTCCCCACCAAGGCAGTGAAGGGTACCGAGGCAGTGGCAAGCGATGTCTACAAGGCAGACAGTATCTATGTATGTAAACACAAGGTTGCAAAGCCCACTGTATTTATTCCGGTATTCCCCGGAACCAACTGCGAATACGACAGCACCAAGGCATTTGAACGTGCCGGAGCTCATGTGGAGACAAGAGTATTCCGCAATCTGACCGCAGAGGATATCCGCGAATCCGTAGAGGAATTCGAGAAGTCTATCGCACAGGCGCAGATCATCATGTTCCCCGGTGGCTTCTCTGCAGGTGATGAGCCTGACGGAAGTGCGAAGTTCTTCGCAACCGCATTCCAGAATGCGAAGCTGAAGGAAGCTGTCATGAAGCTGTTAAATGAGAGAGACGGTCTGGCACTGGGTATCTGTAACGGATTCCAGGCACTGATCAAGCTGGGGCTGGTTCCTTACGGCGAGATCACCGGTCAGAAGGAGGATTCTCCTACCCTGACCTTCAATACCATCAACCGTCACATCTCCAAGATGGTATACACCAAGGTCGTATCCAACAAGTCTCCCTGGTTACAGGGCGCTACGCTGGGTGCTACCTACTGTAACCCCGCATCCCATGGTGAGGGTCGTTTCGTAGCACCGAAGGAATGGATCGACAAGCTCTTTGCAAACGGACAGGTTGCTACCCAGTACGCTGACCAGAACGGCAACGTATCCATGGATGAGGAGTACAACATCAACGGATCTTACTGTGCGATCGAGGGTATCACCTCTCCCGACGGCAGATGCTTCGGTAAGATGGCACATTCCGAGAGAAGAGATGCTGCGGTAGCCATGAATATCTATGGTGAGCAGGATATGAAGATCTTCGAGTCCGGCGTGCAGTATTTTAAATAAATTGAAAGTTACGAAAGCATAGCCGCGCATAGGCATAGTAAAGACAGCGTTGGGCGCTAGCGCACAAATCGCTGTCTTTACTTATGCCGTGATGCGGCGAACGCCGCGAAGAGAAATGCGATTGGCAGCGCCTTTTGCTGACAATCTTATGAATAGCGTGGCTCATTGCGGAGAACTGCCAATAAATGTTGAGCGCCCTTTGCGACACATTTATGAATTGAGCGCATGGCTCGTAACGTAGGGCTGCCGTAGACCCCACGAACGCCTGCAGCAGGCATTCTGGAATATATAATTTTCTTGTTATACCTTCCGTTTTTCATAATTTGGGTATCAGCAACAAAACAAGCTTCCCATACCCATAAACTTTCCACAGAGTGGGTATCAGCAACAAAACAAGCTTCTGATACCCACAAACTTTTCATAGTGTGGGTATCAGCAACAAAACAAGCTTCTCATACCCATAAACTATTCACGTTGAGGCGGAAGAAGGGTACAGAGAAGCCTGTTCCTATCTTCTATGCCCACGCGAAGGCGGAAGAAGGGCACAGAGGAGCTTGTTCCTATCTCCTGTGCCCACGCGAAGGTGGAAGAAGGGCACAGAGAAGCTTGTTCCTATCTCCTGTGCCCACGCTGAGGCGGAAGAAGGGTACAGAGGAGCTTGTTCCTATCTCCTGTGCCCACGCTGAGGCGGAAGAAGGGTACAGAGAAGCTTGATCCTATCTCCTGTGCCCACACTGAGGCGGAAGAATGGGCACAGGCGGAACTTGTCCAGTCTACGGCGACCCTACGTTACGAGCCATGCACTCAATTCATAAATGTGTCGCAAAGGGCACTCCACATTTATTTCATTGACGGCTGTCGAGTGTGTCCATTGGACGCACGGTATAAAAATAGAACAAAATAACCTCTTGTGTGAGCAAGCTCCCACCGAGGTATTCCGTTCTATTTTTGCATGGTTCGTAAACTCTCAAGTTACAACATCTCTGTGCTGATAGTACCACTTGTAAAGTCCTGTCGGAATCGGTATAATATAGGTAATTGGGAGGTAAAAATATGCTGCTTACATTAGTACCGCTTTTTGATGAAAATATGGCTGTATGTGCCTATTCCTTTTTTACTCAGAGAGAAAATTACCTGTTGAATCCGCTGCTGCTTGGAACAGCACAGTTTGACGGAGCATCACAGATCACCGGATTGGAATTGATCCAAAAGATGGGAATCGATACATTGTCTCAGGGAAAAGAGATTTTTGTACCGATCACCAATATTTCTATTTTTGCGGATATTACGGAGCAGTGCGATGCACCTCATGAAAAAATCGTACTTTTGATCGATAATACCATTCCGCCGATTGAAATGTATGTCAATCGTCTGAAGGAATTGAAACAGCAAGGCTATAAACTTGCCATTCGCAAGCTTGCGGTCAGTGATTTTGAAAATTACAGAGAAGTCCTGAAGCTGATGGATTATGTCCTTCTGAATAACCGTAAAATAGCCATTGACAAAGCCAAGATTTATTTCGGAAAATTATTCCCGAATATCAGTCTGTGTGCCGGTAATATTGATACCATGGAGGACTTCGAGAGACTGAAGGAGACCGGCGGATATCGTTTCTATGAGGGTAAGTTCTATCGTGTTCCCATTACGAAGGGACAGACAGATGTGGCACCCTTGAAGGGTAACTATATTGACCTGCTGAATATTGTGAACAGCCCGGATTTTGAACTCACGACAGCGGCGGATATCATCAGCCGTGATACCGCACTCACGATCGATCTGCTGAAAATGGTTCAGCCACTGGCTGTAAATTCGGAGATTACGTCTATCCGTCATGCGGCTGCCATGCTGGGACAGCGGGAACTGAAAAAGTGGATCAACACGGCAGTAGCCAATGCTTTGTATGCGGATAAGCCGAATGAGGTCACCAGATTATCTCTGCTTCGTGCGAAATTTGCCGAGAATCTGGCGGAAGCGTTTGGCCTGAAGGCGCAGAAGGATGAATTGTTCCTGATGGGATTGTTCTCCGTGCTGGATGTGATCCTCGAGAAACCCATGGCAGAGGCTTTGAAGGTGGTCCATGTGGCTGGCGAGATCAGCAATGCACTGATCTACCGCATCGGCGTACTGGCACCGGTGTACGATTTTATGCTGCATTATGAGACAGCCAACTGGGCGGAGGTATCCCGCCTGATGCTATTAAAGAATATTGATATGAATACAGTATATGAAGCCTATACATCGGCGTTGAAGTGGTATCGCACCGTACGTTGATTGTATTAAAAAATGTACTTGTGTTTTGTATACATTTATGTTATTTTCTTGAATGACTTGTAATTATATCCTCCGGCAGTCCAAAGGACGCCAGATGGAGGAATAGTAGCAAAGGCGCAAAAAGCGCGGAAAGGAAATTTCATATGAAAAAAAACAAGACACTTGAGATGGTACAATTGGCCGTACTCATCGCGATCATGCTGATTCTGGCATTTACCCCGCTTGGGTATCTGCGCATCGGACCGTTAGCAATCTCCCTGATGACCATTCCCGTAGTAATCGGTGCAATGATCTTGGGACCCGCAGGCGGAGCCGTACTGGGACTGGTATTTGGACTTACCAGCTTTTACCAGTGTTTTGCAGGAGACACTTTTGGAGCAGCTTTGGTAGCAATGAATCCGTTTTTCACTTTCCTGGTATGCATCCCTACCAGAACTCTGATGGGATGGCTGTCCGGCGTGATCTTCAAGGCACTGTGGAAGATTGACAAGACGAAGACCGTAACTTACTTCGTGACCGGTCTGTTGGGAGCATTTATGAACACCCTGTTCTTCATGTCCACTCTGATGATCTGCTTCGGTCATACCGAGTATCTGCAGAGCATGAATGCAACCGGAGCGAATCTGTTTATGTTCGCCGTAGCATTCTGTGGTATCAACGGAGCACTGGAGATGCCTATGAGCTGTGTAGTAGGTGGTGGCGTTGCGAAGGCAGTCAGCGTAGCACTGAAGAAGAATGCAGCAACAGAAGAGAAATAATCAGATTTTCCGAAACGAAAAATATATAAAATATACAAACAGACCCCCGGAGTATGACAGATGGTCATGCCGGGGGTTTTCCATGTGGAAATTTTGAATACGGAATTCATGTGCCGAAATGCATATATAGGCAGAAAGGATGGTCATTACAGCGACGCCCACATTGTCTGTAGGATATCTGCCGTGGCAGCAACATTCCCCTGGATCATGGGAGCGGATCCGCCACCTTTTGCGGAAAGCTCCCGGCGCATGCGGTCTGCCAGTTCCTGACAGTTACAGGAAGCACTGCCTACAATAAATCGATAACCGTTTGTATCGTCTCCGGCAAAGATACCACAGTAACCGGAATATTTTCCGGTCAGGGTATTCACAGCGTTACGTAGGGCAATGGCATCCAGTTCACCGACGAAGAGAAGCACGTGGTGTACTTCTTCCGGGGAGGGGAGTGCGTTCATCTGTACCTTCAGAAGTTCTGCCTGTAAAGCATTGGCGCGTTCTTTTTGCAGCCGTGCATCCTCTTTTGCGCGGGCAACAGCACCTGCTACTTCCGGCTGTTTCGCTGAGAGCAGAGAAGAAATTGCCCAGATGGAATCCTGTTTTTCGGTATAATCCGCCAGAGCACGGTCTCCGCAGAGAATATTGATGCGGACACCGCCTCTGTGGCTCTGCACATTTACAACTTTGATGAGACCGATCTGTCCGGTGGTATCTACATGCGGAGCACAGCAGGCACACAGATCCACGCCGGGGATCTCGACGATACGTACATTTTCCGTGAGAGCCAGCTTGCTACGGTAATTTAAGCTCGCCAGTTCTTCGGCGGTGGGCCAGCTGATGTTGACCGGAAGATTTTTCCAGACATAAGTGTTAGCCTCTTGCTCGATGAGACGCAGCTGCTCCAGAGAGACTTCTCCGTTCATATCCAGTGTCACTTCTCTGTCGCTTAAATGGAAGCCTACGTTTTCCAGTCCGAAATGGGAGTGCAGTAAGCCGGAGATCATATGCTCTCCGGAGTGCTGCTGCATGAAATCAAACCGGCGGTTCCAGTCCACATGACCGGTGACCCGGGTGCCAGCGGGAAGTTCACAGGCTGCTTTATGATATAGGATGCCCTGCTTGATGCTGACATCCAGTACTTCCTGACCGTTTAAGGTGCCTTTGTCGGCGGACTGACCGCCCTCTTCCGGGAAAAAAGCGGAAGCGTCCAGAACGATCCTGTAATATCCCTCTTCCTTGTCGGGAACACATTCCATCACCACAGCGGTGAAATCCGTCTGATGCACATCTTCATAATAGAGTTTGCGGGTTCCCAGGGAGTTCATTTGAGCATTTTCGATACGATCCATAGATGCCTGTCCAATCTGCTGTAGGAAAACAGCGTTTTGTGATAATTGAAAAATAGAAAATACATATCTATTCTATATCAGACCCGGTGGAAAAAGCAATGGAAAATGTAAGCTTTTACACAGCTTTGTCAGATTCTCCAAGGAGTATCGGGATTGCGTAATTGTTTTTTGTAGGTTTTTACGCAGACAGGGTCTATTGCGACGCATTTTTTTTTATGATATAATAAATCGATTATGCAGATACCAGATTTAAACGGCAGAGGCCGACCGTGCTTGCACGGGGAGGCAGGTGCCAATTTAAATCGCCAAAACATGAGGATGCAGCGATTTGCGGAAGCAAATCCGCGGAATCCGAATGTTTTCAGAAGTGCGGGAGCTGCGAAGCAGCGGAGCAATTCGTGGGTATCGTAGACAATGCAGATACCCAGCGGAGCAATTTGCAGGTATTGTAGGAGACTGAGAGAAATACAAACGTCGCAAAAAGCGGCAGAATGTGAGGAAAGAATGAAGGCATTTTTGATTTTGGAAGATGGAACGGTGTTCGAAGGAACGCACATCGGTGCAGACAAAGAGATCATCAGTGAAATCGTATTTAACACATCCATGGCCGGATATCTGGAGGTCCTGACGGATCCGTCCTATGCAGGACAGGCTGTATGCATGACTTACCCCCTGATCGGTAACTATGGCATATGCAGGGATGACTGCGAGTCGGAGAGACCCTGGCCGGATGGATTCATCGTCAGAGAGCTTTCACGTATTCCCAGCAACTTCCGCTGTGACTGCACAATACAGGAATACTTAGAGGAGAACGGTGTGCCCGGTATCGCCGGTATCGATACCCGTGCGCTGACCAAGATCCTGCGTGAGAAGGGTACCATGAACGGCATGATCACCACCAACGAAGCCTATGACCTGAACGAAGTACTTCCGAAGCTGAAGGAGTATACCACAGGCAAGGTCGTGGAAAAGGTGACCTGCAGGGAAAAATATGTGGTAGCGCCCACCACGGAGCTGGCACAGAACGGACCTCTTTCCGGTGCAGCGCGTTTTGATAAAGATGCTTATGAAAGGGGCGTCAGAGAGCCCAAGCCCGCACTGGTAACAGAGCTGTCCGGACAGGGACTGAAGGTAGCTCTGTTAGACCTGGGAGCCAAGAGAAATATCGCCAGATCCCTGGCAGAGAGAGGCTGTGAGGTGACTGTATACCCCGCAGGAACTCCCGCACAGGAGATCATTGATGATAATCCCGACGGTATCATGTTAAGTAACGGACCGGGAGACCCCAAGGAGTGTACCGGTGTGATCGCCGAGATCAAAAAGTTATACGATACCGAGATCCCTATTTTCGCAATCTGTCTGGGACATCAGCTGATGGCTCTGGCTACCGGCGCAGATACCCATAAAATGAAATACGGACACAGAGGAGGCAACCATCCGGTAAAGGATCTGATGACCGGAAGAGTATATATTTCCTCTCAGAACCACGGCTATGTGGTAGATACCGATAAACTGGATCCGTCCGTAGCGGTTCCCGCATTCATCAATGTCAACGACGGTACCAACGAGGGTCTGTCCTACACCGGCAAGAATATTTTCACCGTACAGTTCCATCCGGAAGCATGTCCGGGACCCCAGGACTCCGGTTACCTGTTTGACCGGTTCATTCATATGATGAGAGGAGAGAACTAAGATGCCCAAGAATCCTAATGTAAAACGAGTAATGGTAATCGGCTCCGGTCCTATTGTCATCGGACAGGCAGCGGAATTCGACTATGCAGGTACCCAGGCCTGCCGTTCCCTGAAGGAAGAGGGAGTAGAGGTAATCCTGGTGAACTCCAATCCTGCGACCATCATGACCGATAAAGATATCGCAGATAAGGTATATATTGAACCCCTGAACGTAAAGGTTCTGGAGCAGATCATTGAAAAGGAAAAGCCCGACAGCATTCTCCCCACCCTGGGAGGACAGGCTGGTCTGAACCTCGGCATGGAGCTGGAGGAATCCGGTTTCCTGGCAGCTCACAATGTAAAGCTGTTAGGTACTACCGCAGCTACCATTCGTAATGCGGAAGGCCGTCAGGAGTTCAAGGATCTGATGGAGCGTATCGGCGAGCCCTGTGCAGCATCCAAGGTCGTTGAGAACGTGGAAGACGGTGTGGAATTCACCAACACCATCGGCTATCCTGTTGTACTGCGTCCTGCTTATACCCTGGGCGGTTCCGGCGGCGGTATCGCACACAATCAGGTAGAACTGGAAGAAATCCTGGAGAACGGTTTACGTCTGTCCCGTGTAGGACAGGTACTGGTAGAGCGTTGTATCGCGGGCTGGAAAGAGATCGAGTACGAAGTAATGCGTGACAGCGCAGGCAACTGCATCACCGTATGTAACATGGAGAACATCGATCCCGTCGGCGTGCATACCGGAGACAGTATCGTAGTAGCGCCTTCCCAGACCCTGAGCGACAAGGAGTACCAGATGTTACGGACTTCCGCTCTGAAGATCATCAACGAACTGCAGATCACCGGTGGATGTAACGTACAGTTTGCACTGCATCCCACCAGCTTTGAATATTGTGTTATCGAGGTAAATCCCCGTGTCAGCCGTTCTTCCGCACTGGCAAGTAAGGCGACCGGCTACCCCATTGCAAAGGTAGCAGCGAAGATCGCACTGGGCTTTACTCTGGATGAGATCAAAAATGCCATTACCCACAAGACCTATGCCAGCTTCGAGCCGACACTGGACTACTGTGTAGTAAAGATCCCCAGACTGCCTTTCGATAAATTTATCACTGCAAAACGTACTCTGACCACACAGATGAAGGCAACCGGTGAGGTTATGAGTATCTGCAATAACTTCGAGGGAGCACTGATGAAGGCCATCCGTTCCCTGGAGCAGCATGTGGACTGCCTGCGCAGCTATGATTTCAGCACTTTGTCTGTGGAGGAACTGTTAGAGCGTCTGAAGATCGTGGATGACCAGAGAATCTATGTGATCGCTGAAGCAATCCGTAAGGGTATCAGTTATGAACGGATCCACGACATTACAAAGATCGACCTGTGGTTCATTGACAAGATCGCCATTCTGACCGAGATGGAGCATGCACTGGAGACACAGCCCCTGACAGTGAATCTGCTGAAGGAAGCCAAGAGAATCGAGTTCCCGGATAACGTCATCGCAAGACTGACCGGCAAGACCGAGGAAGAGATCAAGAAGATGCGTTATGACAACGGCATTAAGGCTGTTTACAAGATGGTAGACACCTGTGCCGCAGAGTTCGCAGCTTCCACTCCTTATTATTACTCCGTATTCGGCGGCGAGTGCGAAGCCAAGGAGACCACCGGACGCAAGAAAGTCCTGGTACTGGGTTCCGGTCCTATCCGTATCGGACAGGGTATCGAGTTCGACTATTGTTCCGTACATGCTACCTGGGCATTTTCCAAGGCAGGCTATGAGACCATTATCATCAACAACAACCCGGAGACTGTAAGTACCGACTTCGATATTGCGGACAAGCTGTATTTCGAGCCTTTGACTCCGGAAGATGTGGAATCTATCGTAAATATTGAGCATCCCGATGGTGCTGTGGTACAGTTCGGCGGACAGACCGCTATCAAGCTGACCGAGAGCCTGATGAAGATGGGCGTGCCTATCTTAGGCACCAAGGCGGAGGATGTAGATGCCGCTGAGGATAGAGAACTGTTCGACAAGATTCTGGAAGAGACCGAGATCCCCCGTGCAGCCGGCGGTACCGTATACACCGCAGAGGAAGCTAAGGCGGTGGCCAACAGACTGGGCTATCCCGTACTGGTACGTCCTTCCTATGTATTGGGCGGACAGGGCATGCAGATCGCTATCTCCGATGAAGAGATCGAAGAATTCATGGAGATCATCAATCGTATCGCACAGGATCACCCGATCCTGGTAGATAAGTATTTACAGGGTAAGGAGATCGAGGTCGATGCTGTATGCGATGGTATCGATATCCTGATCCCCGGTATCATGGAGCATATCGAAAGGACCGGTATCCACTCCGGAGACAGTATCTCCGTATACCCGGCTCCGACCATTGATAAAGTAGTAAAAGAGAAGATCGCAGAGTACACCAGAAGACTGGCAAAGGCACTGCATGTCAAGGGACTGATCAATATCCAGTTCATTGCCATCGGTGAGGAAGTATATGTCATTGAGGTTAACCCCCGCTCTTCCCGTACCGTACCTTATATCAGTAAGGTAACCGGCATTCCTATCGTGGATCTGGCTACCGAAGTGATCATCGGCAAGACCATCCGTGAGCTTGGCTACGAGCCCGGTTTACAGCCTGAGGCAGAGTATTTTGCCATCAAGATGCCTGTGTTCTCCTTCGAGAAGATCCGTGGTGCCGAGATCAGCTTAGGACCGGAGATGAAGTCTACCGGTGAGTGTCTGGGTATCGCCAAGACCTTCAATGAGGCTCTGTACAAGGCATTCCTGGGAGCAGGTGTGGAACTGCCAAAGTACAAGAACATGATCATCACCGTAAAGGATGCGGATAAGGGTGAAGCCATTGAAGTCGGAAGACGCTTCGAAAAGCTGGGATACACCATTTATGCTACCAGAAGTACCGCAGCTGCTCTGAATGAAGCAGGTGTGAAGGCGAGAAAGGTCAACAAGATCTCTCAGGAATCCCCGACCGTGATGGATTTGATCCTGGGACACAAGATCGACCTTGTCATCGATACCCCTACCCAGGGCCGCGACAAGACCAGAGACGGTTTCCTGATCCGCCGTACCGCTATCGAGACCGGTATCTACTGCATCACCGCAATGGACACCGCCAATGCTCTCGTGACCAGCATGGAGCATATGAACGATTGTAAGGAACTGACACTGGTGGATATTGCACAGCTGTAAAAATATAAAAAATGGAATTGAGCAGGAGGGAATATTTAATAAATCTTCTCTCCTGCTTGATTTATGTCAAAAAGAGAAGAACGCTGACTGCAAAAGTGCAAATCCGAAAATAAAATCCGTAAGTGCGGCATATAATAGGCGTATGGTAAATATTGTATGATCGCAAGCCTGTATCCCGCAGGCGGATTGGAGTCTCATGTTAGAAGAACATTATCCTTTTGTCGCACAGCCCCTGCCCTACGAATATGATGCCCTGCTTCCGGTACTGGATGAGGAGACACTGCATTTTCACCATGATAAGCATTATCAGACCTATGTGGACAAGCTGAATGCAATTCTCGCGGATCATCCGCAGTTACAGCAAATGACCTTGACGGAACTGCTCACTTCGGAGGATAATAAACTTGCATCCTTGCAGGAGGAAGCCCGGGAAAGCATTCACAATAACGGAGGCGGCGTATACAACCATCAGCTGTATTTTGACAGCATGCGAAGCCCTGTGGGGCAGGAACCCTGCGGAACATTGGAAGAGGCACTGATCCGGGATTTCGGATCGGTGAGACAATGGAAAGAGCAGATGTCGCAGGCTGCCGCGGGAGTATTCGGTTCCGGATGGGCGTGGCTTGTAAGTGATCAGGACGGTACCCTTATGATCCTGACCACAGCGAACCAGGATGTGCCGGATCTGAGATTATATACACCGATATTGCTGATAGATGTGTGGGAACATGCCTATTATTTACAGTACCGGAACCGCAGACCGGATTATGTGCAAGGGTGGCATAAGCTGATCCACTGGAAAAAGGCGGAGAGACGTTATGAACAGGTCCTCTGCAGACTGGAAAGAGGAAATGAAAATGGAGAACAGACCGATCATAAAAAAAGAACAGGTAGAGACCGTCTATGACAGCAGATTCATCAAGGTATTTGATCTGCAATATGAGCCGGGAAAACATTATTTTGATGCCACCAGAAGAAGCAAAGAGAATCTTGCGGCGGTAAAAAGCGACGAAGAATTTAAACAGATGCTGCCGGATGCGGTGAGCTGTGTCGTGATCCTGAAGATCAAAGGACAGGAACCGAGACTTTGCTTAAGCCGTGAATATCGTTACCCGGCGGGACAGTTCCTGTTAAGCGTTCCGGCAGGACTGTTAGATCCGGAGGATGCGAAGGAAGAAAATCCCGTATTCCATGCGGCAATCAGGGAACTTCGTGAGGAGACTGGTATTGCGCTGGAAGAGAGTGACAGCATCCGGCTGGTGAATCCGCTGGTATTCAGCACCCCCGGCATGACGGATGAGAGCAATGCACTGGTGCAGATCACTCTGAACCGGGAAGAAATGCCGAAAGTAAGCCAGGATGGTGCCGTTGGCACGGAATGTTTTGAAGGCTTTTTATTGTTGACCAGAGAAGAAGCACAGAAAATCCTAAAAGACGGCGTGGATGATCAGGCGCTTTTCTATCCCTTATATACCTGGGCAGCTCTGATGTGCTTTGTGACGGGAATGTGGGAATAACGGAACCTATCCCCGGAGCGTTATCACCGTGTGGAAGGTCAGAGTAGCATCATTATAGTACATTTGGATATCCCCGTGGTATTTTTCGCAGATCTTGCGGATGCTTTTCAGCCCGAAGCCGTGAGAACGCTTATCCGCTTTGGTAGTGGCTGGATCTGCCGCATCATTTTTAAAAGGGTTTACGCGGCAGGAATTGACCACTGTGATCAGAACAAAAGGTGTATTTTCCCGCTTGCTGCCATTAACTTCGATATAAGCGTCGGGAACTTTCCCGGCAGCTTCCATGGCATTATCCAGCAAATTGCAAAAAAGAGAAGTAAGGTCACTGTCCGGCAGAAAATGCAGTACACCACTGCGGATGTCAGCGGTAAAACTGATTCCCTGTTCAGTACACTGCCGCCTGTACCTTGCCATAATGGCGTTCAGAAGTTCGTTGTCGCAGATGCGGGCGGACTCTTTGAAATCCGAAGAGAGAAGCAGTTCGTTAATATAGGCGTTGACTTTGTCCGGGGCATTCTGCTCGTTCAGAGATGCAATGGATTGCAAATGCTTCTTAATATCATGAATGAGAATTGCCTGGTTTTCGCTCTGCGAAAGCAGCATCTTATAATATTCCGTAAAATCTGTTTCCTTCTGCAGTAACAGCTGCACCTCTGTATATTTCCGATTTTTTTCCCGATTGTACTGATTGATTCCAAATACCAGCAGATTCATAAGTAACAGGAAAAAGGCACTGAGAGAGATCATCCGGTTCGTCCCGGGAGTCAATGTATACTGATCACCCATTCCCACAAAAGTAAGCATGATGAATATCGATGTGACGGGAATGATCATCAGCAGCACAACAGAACTATCGTAAGGATCTGTAGTTTTCTGCCGACTTTTGAACAAATGCGTAATCAGATAAATGACTGCAAAAAAAGAAATCTTGCTGCACAGGATAAAAAGAATCGTATTGTGAAGCGAATCCATCTGCATATAAAAATGGGGAGCGGTCCGGGCGATGATACTATATACGATCAGCTCGCACATCCCCATGACAGCAGCGAGCAATGTGGAATGGAAGGTAGCTGCGCGCCATTTGACATCGTATTGTGTGACCAGAAACAGAAAATTAGTAAACAGATACAAAAGCATATTCAGCCATTTGATGTTAAAAAAGGCTACGGCACACAGGCAGGTATACAAAAGGCTCAGCACGACAAGCCTGTCGGACAGGGGGCGTTTCGGAGAAAATAGCCGGCTGGCATATTGCAGGAGAATGATGGCTTCCACCAGAAATGCAAAAATAATAGAAAAAATACTTTCCATAACTTACCTCGTACTTTCTAAATAGAGAAGATAAGCTTTCTTAAAGGCGCTGTATTTCCGTTTCGTCAGATAAGCGTCAAACTGACTGTTCGCCAGATGCACCAGCATACGGTCGAAGTCGGTAATGTGCTCATAGTTGACAATAAAACTCCGGTGCGTCTGAAAAAAGCGGTTGGAAGGCAGCAGCTCCAGCCAGTATGGCATGGTATGGATGGCTTCAAAGTCCTGCGTCGTGGTGTGGACGATCACTTTTTTCCCCTGTGCCTCCACCATAATGATAGAAGAGACCGGAAGAACGTGTACGCCCTGCCTGGTCTCAATAGGCACCTTCACCAGTCTGGAATGATACAGATCCAGAGCGTCCTTCAGATTCCGGAACAGACGCTGCCTGTCTATGGGCTTGGACAGATAACGGAATACATGGAACCGCATGGCTTCATCCAGATATTCGGAATAAGAAGTAATAATAAAAATGATAATATCTTTATCTTTCATTTTCAGTTCGTTTCCTACATAGATTCCGTCAAGCCCCGGCATCTCGATATCGAGAAAAAGGATATCCTTGTCTCCCGGATCCGCAAGCAGGGACTCCCCGTCTGAAAAGCAGACGATCTCCGGACAGCTCAGGTGCAGATGACTGAAATAGCTTTTCAGATATTTTTGCAGTTTTTCTACGATCAGTAAATCGTCATCGCAAATAAGAATACGCATCTTATACTCTCCATTCATTGATGCCTACGGATTGTTCCGTGCTACGCAC